>Ga0209200_1000092_pt1 | contig 101245 bp, 61 predicted proteins | sample AD_UKC033_MetaG_FD_184406 | JGI IMG/M metagenome (GOLD analysis project Ga0209200, IMG submission 184406) | Active sludge microbial communities of municipal wastewater-treating anaerobic digesters from USA - AD_UKC033_MetaG (SPAdes) (version 2) | ecosystem: Engineered > Bioreactor > Anaerobic >...
GCCCTATCCTCCGGCCGGCCCATTCAGGGTAACCGAGGCAAGACCAAATGCAAGAGGTTCTCAAAAGATAACAGTTGAAGTCGGGAATCCTAACAATTAAAGTGGTACTAAGGAAGGGGTACAGTCAGATCGACGAACCATGGTCAGGTACCTCGATGAGATCTCGTGGGAGACCGAGGTCTGGATTGCACAGTCGCCCACCCACCTCGTTCACTTCAACGGGGAGCGGTTCCTCGGACCATACGAATAAGCGATGGCGGTTCACCGGCGCTGCTTGACCCGGTTGTATTCGAGCAGGTTGAGGCGGTCGCGGAGCTGGTTGGCCATGTCGCGGTCGCCCTTCTCCTGCATGAGCTGGATGTGCTTGTTCACGACGGCAATCGCCTCACCATAGCGATTCTGTCGCTCCAGCGCACGGGCCAGCTTGCGATAGTGATCGGGGTTCGACGGCTCCAGGTTCACCGCCCGCTCGAAGGCATCGGACGCCTTCTTGAAGTCTCCCGCCATCGCCAGCGACTCCCCCAGCCAGTCCCAGACGACGACGAAGCCGGGATTCTCCGTCAGCTCGATCCGGAACCACTCGGCGGCCTTGGCGAGATGCTCCTTCGACTGCTCAGATCTGCCCATCCGATCCAGGAAAATGCCCAGGTGCACGTGAACCTCGCCGACGGCTGCGGGCCGGCCCCCCGTTTCAGCGTGGGCTTTGATGGCGTCCTGGAAGGCCGCGAGAGCCTGCTCCGACTGCCCTCGGGCCAGGCATATCAGGCCAATCTCCTTGTAAGCATCGACGGCCAGTGAAGGATCGAGACGGATGACCTCTCGATACTTCGCGGCGCTCTGCTCGCATTTGCGGCTTGCCTGGAGCGAGGCCGCTTCGCGAAGGCGTTTGTGTGCGAGGATCTCGGCCGCGCCGCGCCGCACGACCGGCGCCGACAACTGCTCGACCGGCGCGAAGTCATCCGTGAGGATGATGCGGCCGCTCCGTTCTGTCGCGCGGTCCAGTTCCGCATTGTCCACGAGTCGGAACTCCAGGCGCCTGTTGGAACTGCTGAGGATTTCGCGAGGATCGATTTGCCGCATCGTCGCGACGACCACGAACGGGTCCCGCAGCGAAGGCTGGCCAGCCTGCACGGTAACGACATAGACGTGGGCGAATGTCTGTTTGACCGTGTTGACGACGGCGCCCAGGAACCGCTCGCTGTCCCGAAGGTCCGTCAGGTGCAGCAAGTACGCACCGTCGTCGTCCAGGAGGCGGGCAATCTCGTCGTTGAACTCCCGCGTCAGAAGCTGGAACGGCACGGCGTATCCGTCAAGGGCGTCCATGTGGATGAAATCGTAGCGGCGCTGCGGCCCCTTCGCGCCCCCTTCCCGAACAAGCTGCTCGACGTGACATCGCGCGTCCTGGCAGACGGTCCGGATGGGGGTGTTCCTATCCAGGCCGAGCGCCGCGACCGCGGCGGCAGTCACGCCGGGGTCGGGCTCGACCACCTCGACGGAACTGCCCGGCCATGCGGCCTGGAGATATCGCGGGAACACGTACCCCCCTGCCCCGATGACCATCATCGAGGGGGCCTTGTCGTCCCTGTGGAGCCCCTGCGTCAGAGCGGCATAAACCCTCGTGTGGAATGATTGCAGATAGGTCTCATCGCCACAGATCGTTTCGCTTCGAGCGAACGGATCGTGCAGGAGGACCCGCCGGTCGGGACGCCTGGAGGTCTGTCGCACCGCGATATAGCGGCAGGCGGTTTCATCCTCGTAGATCACGTTCGGGTCGGCGGGCCTTCTGAGCCTGGCGGACTCGCCGGAGTCCTGTGCCCAATCGGCCGGCGCCATGCCCATCGCGATCAGGGCACCGAAGATCATCGTCCACAGGTACATCACCCAGCAACTGGCCCAGTACAGAAGGCCCGCGGCCAACAGCACCGCAGCGATGCCCCAAATAATCGCGGCGGTGCTGAACACCGGAATCAGGTAGAAGCCCGCGAGAAGAGTCCCGGCGATACAGCCTGCGGCCGCCCAGGCGCACAGAACGCCGATCGTGCGACCGGCCGGACGACCCTGGTCGAGGGCCATCTTGACCGCTACGGGTCCGACGACGCCCAGGAGCATGGAAGGCACGAGAAAGACCAGGAGGACATGAAGCAAGACATGAGCCGGCCAGCCCAGGCGCCACAGCCAGGCCCAGTCGCCGATGGCGTTGTTCACAACCACGATGCCGACGCAGGCGGCGGAGGCCAGTCCGAACAGGACCGCCAAGGCCCGCCGGGCATCGTGGCGATCCGCGATCCGCCCACCGAGATAGGCGCCGCCGGAGCCCCCCGCCAGCATGACGGCCAGCAGAGAAGTCCAGGCGTATAGCGACGACCCCAGATCGCGGGCGATTAGACGGGAGGCGACCAACCCCAGGACCATGATGCAGCCGGCGGCAAAGAAGACCGTCGCGGTCGGCACCAGCATCCGTGCAGATTCCTTGAGTTTACCCATGGGCAAAGCATTCCTAACGGTACAGGCAAAGGCGGAGTATAACCGGGAACTCGGATGAGAACAAGCGGATGAAGGCCCTGAGTCACGACAAGATGTCGGCTGCAGGGTCAATAGTCCAGATAAGGGACGTTGTCCAAGTCGCAACCGGGCCAGTCGATGCGCAGAGTTCTTGTGGCCGGCTGGTAGATCCAGCCATAGTCGCCCGTGGCAGGCGAGGGAAAGGGATCACCGTCGGCGACCATCAGAATCGTGGCGAGATCGTTGAACGGATTCTCGGGCATCCGTCGCAGGCACTCTTCCTCGATGACAAGTTGCTGGACGAAGCAGTCCGCGTCCGGCGTGCCGCTGGGACTGCCGCCGGTATAGCCCGGCGCGACCCCACCGTGCTTGGTGGTATACAATTCGATCGCCTCCCGGAGAACACGCAGATTGTCCTTGACTGCTGCATTCTTGGCCTGCGTTGCCTCCCCACTGAAATAGGGGAGTACGATCGCCGCCATGATCCCCAGGATCGCGACCACGATCACCAATTCACTGAGAGAGAACGCTTTTGCCACAGGTGACGGTTCCCGATAATCTCGTAATGCGAATACACCCCTGCACTTGAGACACATCGGTATATCGGCCACGAAACGAGACGACTTCACTTGCGACCCGAGTTATCGGACTGCGTTCGCTAGGGTTGGACGCAGAGAATCACACGGCGATAGCTGAAGAGAGATGGAGTTCCGTTGTCCCGGACCTCCAGAATCACGTGAATCGTCCGGGCAACGTCAGTCTTCGGTATAGCCACCCGCGCCAACGCTGTGGCAGAGCGCTCGATTTCCACTGTACCCCGGTACGTGCCGGCTTCCGCATAGACAAACCACCGACAGGAGATCTCGTCGCCATCGGGGTCGCAGCTCCCGGCGGCGTCCAACGCAACGATCTCGCCGGGGCGCACGGCCAGGTTGACCACGGCCTTGGTCTTGTCGCCCCCCACAACGGCCACAGGATTGTGATTCGCCTTCTCGTAGGCGTCTGCCACGCACCAATCCATGCGGGCCGCGAAGTCGTGCTGATAGGCCTCCCGCCATCGCCAAATCGTAGCCTGCGCCGACGTGCATGCGACGCCATTCTCAGCCACGACCGTGTCGCGGGCGTCGTTCACATTCGTCCAGATCGGGCGGATCTCCCCGTAGCACGGATGGAGAACATAGCGCCCGCCCCATCCCCCGTAGGAAGGGCTGATGGCGCTGCCCAAGCCGTTGTCGATCAGGCCCAGAAACGACGGGGTGTCCCCTTCCATGATGTAGGCGAATCGAGGATACAGGGCGCCGAGGGGCCCGTGGCCCTCGATGATGTTGGCCTGGAGCCAGGGATTGTCCACAAGCTCAAACCGGTGCATCGGACCGTTCTGGTATCTCCGATCTCCTGAAATACCCGTCCAAGTGGCCCGATAGTATTCCCGGTTGTCCACGCTGCTGGGCGTAACGACGTAGAAGAGCCTCGTGAAGGTCGCGCGCATCCACCGACCCGCGTCATCCTGATCGGAGATGGTATAGACGCGGAGCTTCGAGACGAAGGCATCGAGTTCGGCCTCGCTGCGAGTGTTCTTCACGTCCCACAGGGCTTGTGCCAGACAGTTGGCTCCACCCCAGACACAGATCCACACGGGTCGCTCGTCCGCCCGGTCCACGACTTCGATGATGTGGCGCGAGCCCTCCGACTGCTTGCCGGGACCAACGCCTTGCATCCCGAACTCGGGCAGGCCAGCCTTGATGACGTTCAGGAGGGCTTCAGCAGGCGGGTAATCCGGAGCGTGCTTCAACAGGTTCTCGCGGACCTGGCCGTAGGCTTCCACTCGCTCGCGGATCTTGTCGGGTCGGACCTTGTCTCTCAACCAGACGGAGGTCGTCGCGATCAAGCCTTCCACATCGTACTCGTTGGCGTACACCAGGAAGCGGACCATGGATTCCTCGTCGTCCGGCTCGTTGGTGATGTCCGTCAGGACGATGACCCGCTGTTTGGCTGCCGCTTCGAACCGGCACTCCTCGGCAGCAGCATCCGTCCCGGTCTGACCGAGAATCGCGAGCGCGCCGACCATCAATGCGATTTGTACTCTTCTGTCTCGTGAATGGGACGCCATCAGTAGATCCTCGCACATTTCACCCGACCGATCCTGCTGCGTACACATGGGAGGTTGTACCGCGCATCGACGGCTGTGGCAACGGGCCGACACGAAATCCCCCCGCGCCCCGGGGCCGGGCGAATTTGTCAAAACCTTTGCGGGCCGGGACCGTATTTGGTATGGTCGCGAGAAAGGTCCGCTGAGGTCCGCCCGTTGAGGACCCAGAGAAGGGAAATTCCGGGGCCGAACGACCCGGATGAGTTCGGATAGGGGAGGTTACGACAGTTGGCCGACCAGCAGAAACAAACGGACGAACTCCTCTGGTACAAAGACGCGATCATCTACGAGCTGCACATCAAGTCCTTCTTCGACAGCAACGGCGACGGCATCGGGGACTTCCCCGGCGCGATCCAGAAGATGGATTACCTCCAGGAACTGGGCGTCACCGCCCTGTGGCTGCTGCCCTTCTATCCGTCCCCGTTGCTGGATGACGGCTACGACATTGCCGACTATCGCGGGATCAATCCAGATTATGGGACGCTGGCCGACTTCAAACGCTTTCTCCGCGAGGCCCACAAGCGGGGCATCCGCGTGATTACCGAACTCGTCATCAACCACACGTCGAATCAGCACGCGTGGTTCCAGCGGTCCAGACGGTCGGAGCCTGGGTCGATCCGGCGGAACTTCTACGTCTGGAACGATACGACAGCCCGGTACCGCGATGCCAGGATCATCTTCACGGATTCCGAGACCTCGAATTGGGCCTGGGACCCGGTCGCGCAGGCCTACTACTGGCACCGATTCTACGGCCATCAGCCCGATTTGAACTACGATGCGCCGCAGGTCCGCCGAGAGATCCTCCGCGTCCTGGATTACTGGTTCAACCTGGGTGTCGACGGGATGCGGCTGGACGCCGTGCCCTACCTGTTCGAACGGGAAGGCACTAACTGCGAGAATCTACCCGAGACCCATGCCTTTCTCAAAGAGCTGAGGGCCCATGTGGACGGGAAGTTCAAAGACCGGATGCTCTTGGCCGAGGCCAACCAGTGGCCCGAGGACGCGGCCGCCTACTTCGGCCACGGAGACGAGTGCCACATGGCCTTCCACTTCCCCATCATGCCGCGACTGTTCATGGCCATGCGCATGGAGGATCGCTTCCCGATCATCGACATCCTCGACCAGAGCCTCAACATCCCGGCCAACTGCCAGTGGGGCATGTTCCTGCGCAATCACGACGAGCTGACGCTCGAGATGGTGACGGACCAGGAACGGGACTACATGTACAACGCCTACGCCCAGGACCCGCGAGCCCGGATCAACGTGGGGATTCGCCGGCGTCTGGCGCCCCTGTTGGACAACAGCCGGCGCCGGATCGAGCTGCTCAACAGCCTGCTGCTGTCGCTGCCCGGCACGCCGATCCTGTATTACGGCGACGAAATCGGCATGGGCGACAACTACCACCTCGGCGACCGCGACGGCGTGCGCACGCCCATGCAGTGGTCCGCGGACATGAACGCGGGATTCTCCACAGCGAACCCTCAGCAGCTCCACCTGCCCGTCATCATCGATCCCCAGTATCATTTTACGACTACGAACGTACAGAATCAGAGCCGCAACCTGTCCTCGCTGCTGTGGTTCATGCGACGGATCATCTCCATGCGAAAGCGGTTCAAGGCGTTCGGACGCGGAAGCATGGAGTTCGTCCCCTCCGACAACAACAAGGTGCTCACGTTCCTCCGGACGCACGGCGAGGAACACATTCTGGTCGTCGCCAACCTGTCGCGGTACTGCCAGGCCGTGAACGTCCAGATGCCCGCCTACAAGGGCTTCTGGGCAAGAGAGATCTTCAGCGACAATATGTTCGGTCGCATCACCGAGGCGCCGTATCCCGTGACGTTGACGCCGCACGCTTTCTATTGGTTCGCATTGCAGCAGCCCACCGCGTCGATCCGCATGGAGGCTCAACGCGGGCCGGACCTGCACGCCGATGCGACCTGGGACGAGATCCTGGACAGCGAAGCCATGCCGCAGATCCTGGCCGCGCTGCAGCAGTATATCCGCAGTGCGCAATGGTTCGGCGGCAAGGCCCTTCGCACCGCGAAGATCGCGGACCGAATGGCCGTGGCAACCCGCCATGAGCTGGTCTACATCCTCCTGCTCGAGGTCATTCACGACAATGCCGAGAAGAGCCTCTATGTCGTTCCCATCGGCTTTGCCGCTCAGGAGACGCAGACCCGGATCCAGCAGGAATCGCCCGAGGCCGTCATCGCCCAACTGCACCTGAGAGACCGGGACGGAATCCTCTACGATGCGGCGGTCAGCGAGGATCTGCACCAGGCCCTCGTTGAGATCATCTCTCGCGGGCGAAGCCGAAAGATGGATGGCGGCCGCTTCATCGTCCGCCGCGGGGACCGGTTCACCACGATTCTCGCGGGCAAGTCCCTGCCTCTGGCGTCGCATGTGATGAAGACCGAGCGGTCCAACACCCCGGTCGTCTGCCAGGACACGTTCTTCCTGAAGCTCTACCGCCGCGTCGAGCACGGGATCAATCCGGATGGCGAGCTGCTTCGCCATCTGACGGAGGAGACACGGTTCCAGAATACCCCTGCCTATGCTGGTTCGATCGACTGGCGGCGAGAGCATGGGGGCTTCGTCAGCCTGGCCATGCTGTTGCAGTTCGTGCCCAACCAGGGGGACGCATGGTCTTTCACGCTGGACAACCTCGACCGCTCGTATGGGCACGCCCTGGTTCTCGAGGGCAAGCTGGGGAGGCCCCCTGCAGCACCTGGCGGTCTTGGCCCAATCGATCCCGAGACCATCGACGTCGCAGTGCGGGATTTCATTGGGTCCGTGTACATCGATAGGGTCGCCCTGCTCGGCCGCCGGACCGGGGAACTCCATCTCGCCATGGCGTCTCTTTTCCAAAGCCCCGACGTGGCAGCAGAGCCATCCTCTCTACTTTACCAGAAATCCCTGTATCAATCGATCCGGGGGCTCGTGCTGAAGGTGCTGAGCGAGATCGAGAGCACCCTCAACACCCTGGACCCTGCGGCCAAGGAGTGTGTTGGCCGAATCATCGCGACCAAGAAGATTCTCTTGGGCCAACTGGCTCCCATCGTCCAGAAGAAGATCGCGACGGTGAAGATCCGCACACATGGCGATTATCATCTTGGGCGAGTCCTTTACACGGGCAAGGATTTTGTTATCATCGATTTCGAAGGTGAGCCGGCACGCCCGATGACGGAGCGACGGCTCAAGCAGCCGGCGTTGCGCGATGTCGCCGCGATGATGCGGTCGTTTCACTACGCAGCCTGCGGCAACCTGATTCTCCGGGCCGCCAAGTTGGGAGCCGACATCGAGCGTCTGAGCCACTGGGCGGATCTGTGGTATCGCTATGTCAGCGGGGTTTTCCTGCACGCGTACCTCAAGACGGTGTCCGGCAGCCCGGTGGTGCCGGCGGAGATGGGCGAATGCACGGCTGTGCTTCGGGTGTTCCTGCTGGAAAAGGCAGTCTACGAATTGGGCTATGAATCGAAGAATCGCCCGGACTGGCTGATGATTCCCGTCCGCGCGATCGAGCAGATGCTCAAGACATGACGCGTCGGGCGCAAAGCGTCTTTTCTGCGTTTTGCAGGGCCCTCGCGGTGTCTCAAGACGGTGCATGGAGGCTTCATGAAGGATCAGAACCTGGTGCTGACAGACGCCAGCCTGCTGACGGATCACGACATCTACCTGTACAAGGAAGGCAACCACTTCCGGCTCTACGAGAAGATGGGCGCTCATCTCGTGGAGAAGGACGGCGTGCGAGGGACGCAGTTCGCCGTCTGGGCGCCGAACGCGAGGAGAGTATCCATCGTCGGGGATTTCAACCAGTGGAACCCTCAGAGACACCCCCTCTCGGAAAGATGGGACAACTCGGGGATCTGGGAAGGCTTTATCCCCAACCTCGGCAAGGGCGCTCTGTACAAGTACCACATCGTCTCGAATCACAACCACTACTCCGTAGACAAGGGCGATCCGTTCGCCTTCTTCTGGGAGACGCCGCCGCGGACCGCGTCGATGGTCTGGGACCTGGAGTATCACTGGGGCGATGACGCCTGGATTCAGCAACAGGCTCAGCGCAATTCGCTCCATTCGCCGGTGAGCATCTACGAGGTCCATCTGGGCTCCTGGCGGCGCGACCCCGGCAATCCGGGCCGGCTCCTCAGCTACAACGAAATCGCCGAGCCGCTCGCCAAATACGTGAAGGACATGGGCTTCACGCACGTGGAATTCCTTCCGGTCATGGAACATCCGTTCTATCCGTCGTGGGGTTATCAGACGTTGGGTTACTTCGCGCCGACGAGCCGGTACGGGGCTCCGCAGGACCTGATGTACCTCATCGACTACCTGCATCGCAGCGAGATCGGCGTGATCCTCGACTGGGTCCCGTCGCATTTCCCCACCGACGAGTACGGCCTGGGCTACTTCGACGGCACGCACCTCTACGAGCATTGCGATCCGCGCCTGGGCTTCCACCCCGATTGGAAGAGCGCCGTGTTCAACTACGGCCGGCACGAAGTCCGCTCCTATCTGATCAGCAGCGCCATGTTCTGGCTCGACAAGTACCACGCGGACGCCCTGCGGGTCGACGCGGTCGCCTCCATGCTGTACCTGGACTACTCCCGCAAGGAAGGCGAGTGGATTCCCAACCAGTACGGCGGTCGGGAGAACATCGAGGCCATCAACTTCCTCCGACGCTTCAACGAAATGGTCTACCGCGATTTTCCGCACATCCAGTCGATCGCGGAGGAATCGACGGCATGGCCCATGGTGACCAAGCCCGTCGAGACCGGCGGACTCGGCTTCGGCATGAAGTGGAACATGGGCTGGATGCACGACACCCTCGAGTACTTCACGAAGGACTGCATCTATCGAAAATTCCACCAGGGCAGTCTGACGTTCTCCAGCGTATACGCGTTCTCCGAAAACTTCATCCTGCCTCTGTCGCACGACGAGGTCGTACACGGCAAATGCTCACTCTACAACAAGATGCCCGGCGACCACTGGCAGAAGCTCGCCAATCTCCGCCTGCTGCTGGGCTACATGTACACCCATCCCGGCAAGAAGCTCCTCTTCATGGGCGGCGAGTTCGCCCAGTACTCGGAGTGGATGCACGACCACAGTCTCGACTGGCACCTGCTCGACGATCCGAAGCACGCGGCCATCCAGCAATGGGTCCGCGACCTCAACCACCTGTACCGCAACGAGCCGGCCCTGTACGAGACGGACTTCCACGGCCAGGGCTTCGAGTGGATCGACTACTGCGACGCGGACGACAGCGTCATCACCTATCTCCGCAAGAACCGGGCGGCGGACACCTTCCTGGCCGTCGCCTGCAATTTCACGCCGGTGGTCCGACCCAACTACCGGATCGGGGTCCCTCGCGGCGGGTTCTGGCAGGAGATCCTCAACAGCGACGCACAGGAATACTGCGGCAGCGGCCAAGGCAACAAAGGCGGCGTCGAGGCCATGCAAACGTCCTTCTACGGGAAATTCGACTTCACCCTCTCGGCGACGCTCCCCCCGCTGGGGATTGTCGTATTCCGAAGGCAACTGCCGCCCGCGGAGACCTCCGTGCCCATCCAGATCGAGTGATCCGGCCGGTCGCTTCCGGTCACGCCCGCGCGTAGGCGACCGTGAGTTTCCGCAGCCTCTCGGCCACTCGGGAGGTGGTCTGGCCCGAGCGCATCCGCCATCGCCAATTGCCCTGCGATTTGGCGGGGAAGTTCATCCGGGCCGCGGCTCCAAGCCCGAGCACGTCCTGCATCGGAACGATGGCGATCTTCGCCACCGAGGCCATCGCAATCCGCATCAGTTCCCACGAGACGTCGGAGGCCGGGACCTTGTGCCCGATGTAATCGAACAGCTTCTGCCGGGTCGGCTTGGTAAGATCCTTCTCGAACCAGCCCCGCGTGGTATTGTTGTCGTGGGTGCCCGTGTAGACGATCAGGTTCTCGCCGTAGTTGTGCGGCATGTGCACGTTGCGAGCGGGGTCCCCGTCGAACGCGAATTGCAGCACCGCCATCCGCGGGAAGCCGTACGTCGATACGACCTCCCTCACGTCGGCCGTAATGAAGCCGAGGTCCTCCGCGAAGATCGCAGCGAACGGGATCTGGCGGAACAGCTCCCGGAAGAACTGCGTGTGCGGCGCCTGTGCCCACCGCCCGCGAATCGCGGTCTTGTGACCGGCGGGCACTTCCCAGAAATCGACGAACCCGCGGAAGTGATCGATGCGGACGAAGTCGAACAGCGTCAGGTTGTGCTTGAGCCGGCGAATCCACCAGTCGAAGCGGGTCTCTTCGAGCCGGTCCCAGTTGTAGACGGGATTGCCCCAGAGCTGGCCGGTCTTGCTGAAGTAGTCCGGCGGCACGCCCGCCACCAGGCGCGGCCTCTTGTCCCGCGTCAGCTTGAACAGGTCCGGATGCGACCAGACGTCGGCGCTGTCGTGGGCCACGTAGATCGGAATGTCGCCGGCCACCTGGATGCCCCGTTCGTTGCAGTACCGTTTCAGGCGGAGATACTGCCGGTAGAAAGCGTATTGCAGGAACTTCTCCCGTTCGATCGGTTCGCGCAGGTCGCCCCTGGCGGCCTCCAGGGCCCGGCCCTTGCCATCCCGCAAGGCCGCCGGCCAGTCGCACCAGAGCCGATTCCGGAACCGCTTGCGCAGGGCCACGAAGAGGGCATAGGGGTCCAGCCACGCGTGGTGGCGATGAAGGAACTCCTCATAGTCGGCCGGTCTGGCGCGGCTCTGGAATCGCGAGAAGGCAGCGTCGAACAACGGGCTTTTGCACGCGGTCGCCTTGTCGTAATCCACCGTCTCAGCGGGAAACGCAGGCAGATCCGAGAGTTCCGCCCGGCGCAGCAGGCCGTCCTCGCGCAGCAAGTCCGGACTGATCAGCAGCGAATGGCCCGCGAAGGCGGAGAAGCAGTTGTAAGGCGAGTAGCCCGTCCTGGCCGTCGTGTGATTCAACGGCAGCATCTGCCAGTAGTTCTGGCCCGCCGCCTGGAGGAAGTCGGCGAACTGGTACGCCTCGGGGCCAAAGTCCCCCACCCCATACTTCGCAGGCAGGGATGTGACATGCATCAAAATGCCGCTGGATCGTCGTCTGAGCACAGGCAGATTTCCTATTTATGATCTACTATTTACGATTTTCGATCACGCCGGACGGTCTCACCAGAATGAGAACACGTCACAGGATCGCCGCAAATTGTAAATCATAAATCGCAAATAGTAAATGCTCTACGGTATCGCCAGTCCGAGACGCTGGGCCAGGTGGCCGAAGTGCTCGACCCAGCTCGCGGCCTTCTCATCCGCCGCAGCGGCCTTTCGTTTCATCTCGGGGTACTTGCTCCGCGAGATCGTGAAGAACACGTTCTGCGCGTGCTGCAAGTCCATGTCCGGCGTGAGCGTGCGAAGGATCTCCAGACCCTTCTCCATCGACCACAGCAGATCGATATCCTCGGGCGAGCCCTCCCAGATGCTGGCCATGTTGTTGATCTTGTGGCTGGCCTCGAAGCTCAGGCGCTCCCGATCCAGCGTCAACGAGAGCCGCTCCGCCTCGTCGGCGAGATCCCGCAGCCGGTTCAGGTCGATCCGATCCGCCTGGATCGCGGAGCAGATGTCCTCGTTCAGGATGAACTCGGCCGGCGCCGACAGGGCCTTCGGCAACGGCATGTTCATGTTCCGGATCATCGCCATGATCGCGTAGTTGTGCTCGTAGATGTGCCGGAACGAACTCTCGATTTCTTCCCACGTGCTCTCGAGCAGCCCGTTGAGGATCTGTCGCTGCTGGTCTTTGAACAGGTGCGTCAGCGAGTAGTTCTTGCTGTCGAAGGCCACGTTCATCAGGCGCATGACCTCATTGCTGTCGCCCTTGCGGAAGGCCTTGACCAGCTCCTGGCGAATCCGGTTGAACTGCTCGCCCGGCATGCGTCCCTGGACCGAGGCGAACAGGTGGTGATCGCCCAGGTAGAGCACTGCGGAATCGACCGCGTACTCCTCCAGCGTGATGTTCGAGCGGATCGTCGCGCGATTCATCGTGAGGACCTGGACGCCGGCCTCGACGTGCTCGAAATCCTCGATCGTCGCGGTGTAGCAGTAGATGGCCCGTTTCTCCTCCGACGATTCCTCGAACACGGAACTCAGCGCGAAGTGCGCCCCGACGCGGTGCAGATCCACCCGGGCGGGCTCGACGTAGGCCTCGTACACCTCTCTGCCGTTGGCGAACGGCCGGCGATTCGTCGGCGCGTTCTCCAGCATGTTCTTGAAGTCCGGCTCCAGGTTCCAGTTCTGCACCTCGTGGCACAACTGCATCGCCCGCGAGGCGTACATCATCACCTGCACCGTCTCGATGCCCGAGATGTTGTCGAAGAACCAACCACAGCTCGTGTACATGAGCATGGCGTTGCGCTGCATCTCGAGCAGCTTCAGGAAGGTCACCTTGTCGTGCTGCGCCAGTTCCCGGCCGGCCATCTCCGCAATGAAGCCGTTCACGTTCTTCGCGGACCGGTCGTTGACCACGCGGATATACTCGTTGCGGACCCGCCAGGGGTCGGCGTTGTAGGCGGACATCCGGTCCTGGTACACGGACGCCATGCGGTCGCGGAGCCAGTCCATGGCCTCGCGCAGGGGCGCCCGCCACTGCTGCTGGCCGGAACGGCCCTGGTCGGCGGCGCACCCGCAGTTGCTGCGCCATCGTTCGACGCCGTGCGCGCAGCTCCAGGAGCTGTTCTCCCAGATCTCCACTTCGTTGTCCGGCGGGTATCTCTCCAGGTACTCGGGATAGATCGTGATCCGCGCCAGGCGGTTCGCGTCGATATGGTGCAGGCAGTAGGCCAGCGCCATGTCGCCGTGATGGTGGTGGTGCCCGAAAGACTCGCCATCGGTGGCCACGTGCACCAGGCGGGCCTGTTCGCCGTCGTTCGGGAAGGAATTGACCATCCGCATGGCGAAGTTCTCGCCGCTGTGGAGCAGCCCGCCGTAAGCGATGCCGTGCGAGACCGGACCGTTGTAGAAGAACACAGCGATCTGCCGCCCGGAAGGCAGGTTGCAGAGGTACGGCACCGTTGTATCGAGGTCGCCCTCGTTCACATCCCGCCAGCGGCGCGCCCCGGTGAGCCGGCGGACCCGCTTGGCCTGGCGCGGCGCCAGGATCGTGAACTTGATCCCGTGATCGACCAGGATTTCGAGCGTGGCCACATCCACCGCGGTCTCGGGCAGCCACATGCCCTCCGGCGCCCTTCCAAACCGCATTTTGAAATCCTCGACGCCCCAGAAGGTCTGGGTCTGCTTGTCTTTCGCATTCGCCAGGGGCATCACCATGTGGTTGTACCCCTGGGCGACCGCACAGCCGTGGCCGGAAAACCGCTCCTGACTACGCTTGTCGGCATCCAGGACCATCTCGTACACGTCCGGGGCGTGCGATTCCAGCCAGTACATCAACGTCGGGCCGAAGTCAAAACTGATGCTCTCGTAATTGCTGACGATCTCGATGATCCGCCGGTCGGGTCCCAAAATCCTCGATACGGCGTTTTGCCTGTAGCATTCCTCCGTGATTCTCGCGTTCCAGTCGTGATACGGATAGGCCGAATCCTGCAGCTCGACGTATTCCAGCCACGGGTTCTCCCTCGGCGGTTGATAGAAGTGCCCGTGTATGCAGACGTATTTATCCATCCAGCAACCTTTCTGTCCTGCCCGCAGGATAAGCGGGCCGATTGCCAATACCTGTCCTATTCATTTAATGAATCGGTGATAATATAGCAACTTGGCGCAGCACGCAACCGGGGTTCCTCAATTTCTCCTGGGAACGCGGACGGAGTACGCCAGTGCGGCGGTTTCCCCTCATTTTCGCCACTTGCCAGCGATGAGCTCCAGGAGGACGGCACGTTTCTGGACACCCTTGGCGGACATCACGGCCCCTACGAGGCATCCTTTGTTGTTCAGGTCCCTGAACAGGAAGCTGTCCCCTCTGCCCAGATTCAGGTATCCGTCCAGGGATGTCTTGCCGCAGGTCGGGTCCCAGAGGAACAGGCGATCCCTCGGGGAGAACCAACGCGGAAACCAGTTCGCGAGGGCGGAGCGGTGGGTCTCGAAATAGACAACCTGGTTCGCATCGTTCAGCTCGACAAGCCGGCAGTCCGTATCCGCCAGCGGGAAGAGCCATGTCAAGTCCCGTTCTTTATGCCAGAGCACGGCGTACTTCTGAGGCCACGCACCGGACACCTCCGCCGGAGCCGGGCGAAACATCTCGCACAGCACATATCCGCTGTTGTTCAAGCTGCTGTAGTAGGGGTCGCCCTCGCGCGGCAAAGCCATCCAATCTGCGGAGTTGGGGTCCGCCAGGTCCCACAGACACGGGTGGCCTTCCAGCCCAAAGAGGCCAAGGACCTGCGAAGAGTCGTTGACGTGTTGGGCCAGGCTTCCCCATGCACCGCGAGGATTCAGGTCCCGTACGGCGCCCGTCCGCTCCCAGAGGTATGCGTGGCACTGCCCCACGTTGATGCCCGAATCGCCCGTCACCTGCCCACGGTTGTTGATGGCGAAGGCGCGACATCCCTGTTGACCGAGTGGAGTCAGGCCTGCCTGGGGATCCCACCGAAAGGCCCGCGTCCCCCCGTTGGGATCGATCATGATTCCCGCGATCTGACCGAGATTGTTGATCGACAACGGACCGTCGTCGCAGGCGATTCCCAATTCCCGTATTCCCTGCTCGCGATCCCAGAGGGCGACGCCCGATCCACCTGCCGCCCTTGTCACAAGGCCCACGATCTGACCGTGATCGTTCATGGCGAATGGACGGAAAGGCTGGCCGCCGTGCGACGGCAGAGTCACCACTCTGTAGAACTTGGGTTCTGCGAGCTTCAACAGGAAGACGGCACTCACAGTCGCCAAACCCACGACGCAGAACACGACGACCAGGCGTCGCAGTCGCCTGCGATGTGCATCCTTGTCACCCTGCGTGACATGCCCCATGTTCGACTCTCCCTGTCCCTCTGCCGCACCTGGCATCGACGGCGATGCGCGCGTGCGACGCGAGCGAGACCCGTCATCCGTAGGCGCCGAAGCCAAAGAACCAATGCTTCTTTGCGAACCGGTACAGGACGCTGCGTTCCGGTATCGCTTCGTCGCCCATGTCGTGGCTCGGGCAACGCCGCATGGCCGCCAGTTCGTCGAGGACTCGGTCTCGCCCGCTGGAATCGACCGCCTTCTCCTCCATCGCAAATTGGCGGAACAACCGCGGGTCTTCCATCAGGATGCACCCTCGCGTCCGGCCGGCCGCCAGCGTGCGGAAGCGCCTCAGATACCCCGATGCCTCCACGCGATCGACGAGCGACGCATCCGAATCGACCGCGTCGCAACTGCACTGAATGATCGGGCACGGCTCGACCCGACCGGCGGGCGTGATGTGGTAGCTGATCCCGGTCGCGGCGGGACAGACCGCCCTGCCGTCCGCGTCCCAGTAGGTATCCACCACGATAATCGGCGCCCACGTCCGGGCATCGACGAGGAATCGACGCAACTGGCGAATCTGGTCCCCCGTCAGACACAGTTCCGGCGTCGGGTTGGGCCCGACCGGACGGTAGATGTAGTACCACGCATACTGCACCCGGCGAGCGATCATGTCCGTCAGGAACTCGCGTCGGACCACCTGATCGAAGTTGGATCGACACACGCTGGTGGCGACACCGGTCAGGAGCTTCTGTCGCTTGCAGTGCTCGACGGCCTGCAGGCTTTTGGCGGCCACATCGGAGGCCCCCCGCCGTTCGTCGGCGACCGTCTCCAGCCCTTCAATGCTAATCAGAGGCGTCACGTTGCCCAGACTTCGCAATCGCTTCGCGACGCCGGCGTCGAGCCTGTGCCCATTCGTGAAGAGCTGGAAGTACTCGCCTGAGAACTTGGCCAGGACATCCAACAGACCCTCGTGCAGGAGGGGCTCGCCCCCGAGGATGCCGAAGAAGCGCCCGCCTTGGCTTCGGCACTCGCGGATGATCCGCTCCAGCATCGCGGGCTCCATATCCGTCGGCGGCGTCGCAGTGACCCAGCAGCCCTGGCAGCGGAGATTGCAGCGGTTCGTGACGGAGATCATCATGAAGGCGGGGAACTGCTTGCCTCGTTCGAGGCGACGATTGAAACGCCGGACCGCGCAAATGCCTTTGACGCCGAACGCCATCGCCTTGAGCAGCGGACGCGGCGAAACCTCGCAAACCAGTCGTTTTGCCAGCCTGACGTGATTGAACATTCGAACTCCAGGCCGTATTATGACTGCCACGCAGTCAGGACACAAGCTGAAAGTGATTATGAGGCGCAGACGAATGGACACAACCACAACTCCCCTGCCGACCAGAAGAACGCCGATGGGACCCGTGCTCGCGATTCTACTCCTGGGCGCGACAGCCGTCGCCCAGGGACCGGCCGCCCCTGGCGGCCTGATGTGCGAGCTGATGGCCCGCCCGGAACTGGTTTCGATCGGCGACTCCACGCCCGACTTCAGTTGGATCGTGGGCGCCGCGGACCAGGGAGGCAGGCAGACGGCTTATCAGGTCCTCGTGGCGTCGAATCGGACGAATCTCGACCGAGACGAAGGCGATTTCTGGGACAGCGGCAGGATCTCCTCCTCGCAGTCCGCCGGCGTCGAGTACGCAGGCAAGCCGCTGTCGGCCAATGCAACGTATTTCTGGAAGGTGCGGACCTGGAACCAGGACGGTCAGGCAAGCCCATTCTCCCAAGCGCAGAGTCTCTCGACCGGCCGACTGGACGGGAGCTATGAGACGACGCGGTATCCCCTGGCGACGACGACTGTCCAGCCGGTCAGGGTGGTCAAGAAGGCCGAGGGAAGCTACTTCGTCGATTTCGGCAAGGCAGCCTTCGGAACCGTGGAGCTGACCTTGACGAGTCCCCAAGCGGGTCGCCAAATCGAAGTCCACCTGGGCGAGGTCCCCGCCGGCAGCGACGCCATCGACCGCAATCCCGGCGGCTCCCGACGGTACCGGATGATGACGCTGACCCTGGATCAAGGGACACGGACGTATCGAGTGGCCATCACGCCGGACAAGCGAAACACAGGACCTCAGGCCATCAAGATGCCGGCGTCGGTCGGCGAGGTGATGCCCTTTCGGTACTGCGAGATCGCGAACAGCCCGTGCGAGATCGACGCGTCCTCGATTCGCCAACTCGCGGTTCATTACCCGTTCGACGATTCCGCATCCTATTTCACCTGCTCCGATCCGGTCCTCAACGACGTGTGGGAGCTCTGCAAGTACAGCATCAAAGCGACCACCTTCTGCGGCGTGTACGTCGATGGCGACCGCGAGCGAATCCCCTACGAGGGCGACGCCTACATCAACCAGCTCTGCCACTACTGCGTGGACCGCGAGTACACGATGGCCCGCTACACGCACGAGTACCTCATCACGCACCCGACCTGGCCGACGGAATGGAGCCTTCACTCCGTCTTCATGGCCTGGGCGGATTACCTCTATACGGGCGACAACGACTCCCTCTCGCACTTCTACGACGATCTGAAGGCCAAGACACTTCTGGCTCTGGCCCGCGAGGACGGCCTGATCAGCACCCAGGCCGGTCTGGTCACGAAGGACGTGCTCGCGTCCATCCACCTCAGCGGCAACTTGCGGGACATCGTCGATTGGCCTCACGGCAATATCCTCGGCCTTCAGGGCGGCTACGGCGAAACGGACGACTTCGAGTTCAAGCCGATCAACACCGTCGTCAATGCGTTTCACTACCGCGCGCTGGTCCTGATGAGTCGGATGGCGCAGGCAATCGGCAAGACGGACGACGCCGGCGCCTTCGCCCAGGCAGCGGACAAGGTCCGCTGGTCGATCAACAACAAGCTGCTCGACAAGACCCAGGGCATCTACATCGATGGCGAAGGCAGCATGCACAGCGCCCTGCACGCGAATATGTTCCCGCTGGCCTTCGGGCTGGTGCCGCCGGAATACGTGAAATCCGTCGCGGACTTCATCAAGAGTCGGGGGATGGTTTGCAGCGTCTACGGCTCGCAGTACCTGCTCGAAGCCCTCTACGAAGCCGGCGAGGACGACTTCGCCCTGCAGCTCATGACGGACCGCAGGACGGACCGCAGTTGGCCGCACATGATCTACAACGTCGGCACGACAATCACCCTGGAAGCCTGGGACAACAAGTACAAGCCCAACCAAGACTGGAACCACGCCTGGGGCGCTGCCCCCGCCAACATCATCCCGCGATGCCTGATGGGAGTCCAGCCTATCGAGCCGGGGTTCGCCAAGGTCCGGATCAAGCCGCAGGTCGGGAATCTCAAGACGGGCAAACTGTATCTGCCCACGATCCGCGGCACACTCGGCATGAAGTTCGCGTGCGAGCCGGGCAAGTCGTTTGTCCTGAACGTCCTGCTGCCCGCCAATGTCGAGGCGGTCGTCTACCTGCCCCGCATCGAGAGCGACAGCCGCGACATCCGAATGGACGGCAAGATCGTCACAGGCACCCTGGACGCCGATTTCGTCGTGATCGACAACGTCGCCCCCGGCTCACATTCATTCGAGCGTCGTCCGTAGCCCGCCGCCTCGCGGCCATCCGCCCGGGAGCCCGCTTCACGCAATTTGGCACATCCCATGGCGAGGATTGCCCCATTCGGCACCACCCCAATCGTGATGGACCCTGACTACGACCAAGACGCGGGAGGGCCGAACGATCCCTACTTCGCCAATTCCCCGAATCGGTTCGCAATCGCCAGGGCCGGATCGAGCGGGACATCGACGGGCGCCACGTCCCGCGGGATCTCCACGACCGGCTTGGCGACCAGCTTTGTGCCCTTGAACTGCGGCAGCCACTGGCTCTCGGCATCGAGCATCTCGCGGGTCATCTCGCGGACCTCGCGGAGCGTGCAGACCGTCGAGGTCAGCGGGTCCATCGCAATGGCCTGCATCGCGTACTCGGGGTCGCCCGTCAGACCCGCTTCGACCGCCAGTTGCTGCACGGTGACATTGCTCTGATTCAGCGCGGCGCACTGGATCGGCAGGTCGCCGATCCGAACCGGGTGGAGCCCTCGCGAGTCAACGAAGACGGGCACCTCGACGCAGCAGCCTTGCGGCAGGTTCGTGATGTACCCGTCGTTGCGGACGTTGCCGTTGAGCCGGAACGTGCGTCCCGTCTGGGCGGCTTCCAGGATGTACGAGCAGTACTCGACGCTGCGACGCTCGATCTTTCGCGATTCCGTCGCCAGGTAATCCACCGTCTTGTACTTCTCCGCGAGCATGTTGCAGTAGTTGAAGTAGGCGCCCGAGGCGCCGCCGAAACCGGGCTGATCGCAGTACAGCTCCAGGGCGCGCTTGCTGCTGCGGAACCACGGGACGTACTCCGACAGGTGGCCGGTGCTCTCGGTCATGAAGTAGCCGAAGTGCCGCATGACCTCGCAGCGGACCTTCTCGTTGACGTAGTACTCGGGCCTCTCGCACCGCTCGCGGAGGATCGGGTACAGGTCCCGCCCGTCGCGCTTGTCCCGCAGGGCCAGGAACCAGGCCATATGGTTGATGCCGGCGCAGACGAAATCGACCTGGTCCTTGGGCACCTCCACATATCGGCTGATCAGGTCCAGCGTCGTCTGCACCCCGTGACAGAGGCCGATGAACTGCACCTTCGCCACCCGCCCGAGCGCCGAGCAGTTGGCGCCCATCGGGTTGGCGTAGTTCAGCAGGATCGCATCGGGACACAGCTCGTTCATGTCCCGCGACATGTCCGCCAGGGCCGGGATCGTCCGCAGGGCGCGGAAGACGCCGCCGGGACCGATGGAGTCCGCGATGCACTGATCGACGCCGTACTTCAGCGGGATCTCGTAGTCCATGCGGAAGGCGTCGACGCCGCCGATCTGGATCATGTTGATGACGTACTTCGCGCCGTCGAGCGCCTTGCGCCGGTCGAGCGTCGCGGTCACCTTGGCCGGCAGCTTGTTGGCCTTCACGACCTCCTTGACGAAGGCCTCCATCTTGTCGAGCTTGGGCTTCGTGCGGTTCATTAGGCAGATCTCGACGTCCTGGAGGGCCTCGGTGGCCAGGATGTCCATCGTCAGCGTCTTGCAGAAGATCAGGCTTCCCGCTCCGATCATCGCGATCTTCGGTTGCGGCATGGCACAGGGCTCCTCATTGATGATGGATAATCGGTTATTGATGATTGAACGACTTCGCAAGCTTTGCCGCAATTCGTCGCCAATTATCCATCATCCTTTGTCCATTATCAATCACTTCAACAGGTTTTCGAACAAGTACAATCCGCTCTTGCCGGGGGCGACGACGTCGATATCGCCGTCCGCGTCGATGTCCACGGCCATCGTGTTGATCCCGAATCCGACCGCTCCGCCCTCGTGCAGGACGCGACGCGTCCAGGTTCTCGATCCCGCGTCGAAATCGTACCAGTATACGCAGCGAGGATCGTTGGCGCCGGGGTCGTTGCCGTTGTGGGCGTAGTAGCGTTTTCCGGTGACCAGCTCGTCCTTGCCGTCGTTGTCGAGGTCAGCCATGAGCATGAAGTGCGGCTGCGACCACGAGTCGTCGATCAGGTGTTTCTCCCACGTTCGCTTGCCGTCGACGGATTTCTGCTCGAGCCAGAACACGCCGTAATTGTGGCCCAGCCCCCAGATGATGTCCGAATCGCCATCGCTGTCCACGTCGGACACGAGGATCGGGATGCACGCGTAGCCCAGCTCGAACTCGGGGCGCCACTGCCAGCCGTCGGCGGTCTGCTCGAGCCAGCCCTTGGGAGTCACCACGTCGCAGCGGCCATCCTTGTTCACGTCGCCCGCGCCGATCCCATGTCCCGCGGCCTCCTGGGGCAGCGGATGTTTCTCCCACCGCACGCCCTGCGGGGCGGACGCATCTCGATGGAACTCGTACCAGGCCGCGGCGGTCATGATGTTGGGCAGGATGTCGAGCTGCCCGTCGCCGTTCATGTCGTAGGCCATCGCGGTCTCCATATTGCCCGGCGCATCGACCTCGTGCACCTGCCAGGGCTCGTCGGTCCTGCCTGGATTGCGGACCCAGTAGACCATCTTGTTGTGCCAGGCGGCGCCCGCGGTATCCATCCAGCCGTCGCCGTCCACGTCCATCGGCAGGTTGGCGAAATCGTAGAAGTAGTTCCCTTCCTCTTTGATCTCGCGGACGAAGTGCTTCTTCCAGTCGGGGGCCTCGTACCAGAACCCGCCGGAGAGGATGTCGAGCTTGCCGTCGCGATTCACGTCGAGAACGCCTGCGGCCTCGAAGCGGGAGTCGGCGTTGATGATGTGCAGCCGGAAACCGTCTCCGACCTTGGGCTCGACGGGCCTGCTCTCTTTGATGCGGACAATCGCGCCCCAGGGCAGGTTGTTTTGCGTCACCTTGAGCATCAGCGTATTGACGCCCTGGTTGAGCATGACGTTCACGCGGTCGGGCTCCGCCAGGATCGGTCGGGCAGTGTTGTTCGAATGGACGACCTTGCCGTTGAGCCAGGCCTTCACGCCGTCATCGCTGAAGATCTGCAGCGTCACCGGTTTGGTGTCCGCGGATTCGATCTGCGTCCGCAGGTAGGCGACCTTCTGCTCGCCGCCGTTCAGTTCCTTGAGCAGATCCAGGTATGCGGGATGCTGCTCGTACTTCGAGATCGGCATCTTCCGCCACTGGACCTGGGCGTTCGGCACTTCCGGCCCGAACGCAATGTCGAACAGTTGCGAGTAGTTCTTGCCTTCTTCCGCATACGGTCCGGCCACCTCCCACGCCGTCAGGTAGCTCTGGACCGCGCGGACCTCGTCGAGGACCTTCTGGGCCCGCTCTTTGGTCGCGTCGGCGACGTTGGCCGCGACAACTCGTTCGAGGACAGGCGCGACCGCTCTGCCGTTGCCGCCGTAGATCGCCTCCGCAATGGTCACCGCGGCAAGAGCCGCCTCCTGACCGGCTTCCTTGTCCTGCACACAAGAAGCAGCCAACTGCAGCGACTCGACCGTCTTGACGTTGGCCAGAGAAGCGAAGAGCCGCCTCTTGCCCGCGGCGTTCGGCGCTAATTCCATCGCGGTCTTGTAGCAGCGGACCTTCTCCTGGTCCGGCATGGAGGCCAATGCTCCCACGAGGTCGATGTACGCGCCCAACGCGCGGATCTGGCAATCCCCGCTGCTGTTGTCCTTTGCGATGCGAAGCAGGTCGGGCAGCGGCTCGGCGTTCGGCCAGCGGGCAAGCCCGCCGATCGCCGCATACCGAATCTCCACATCGGGGTCGCTCATCGCCTTGCGCAGGGTCGCCAGGGCCGACGGGTCGCCGAGTTGCCCCAGGATGCCGATCAGCATCCCCTTGATCCGCACATCCCGGACCGAGTCCAGTTTCGCCAGGATGACCTTCGAAGCCTCCGCGCCGGCGTTCGCCCGCCTGGCGACGCCGAGAACCATATTCTCCAAGGACTTCTGCTCGCCGCTCGTCGCGTTGAACGACAGCGCAACCACCGCGCCGATGTCACTCGCTCCCGCCAGTTCCCGCAGGGCACGGTAGGAGGCCATCCGAACGGGCGCCTGGTCGCTCGCGGCTGTCTGCAACAGCGAGGGCGTCGCCTCCGTCGCCCGACGGTCCGCCAGCGCCTGGATCAACTCCACACGCACCGCGGGATCGGCCTGTTTCACCATCGCGATCATCTCGGCGTGGACGCTCTTGCCGCGAAGTGCCCGCAGGCCCTCTCGGGCGGCCGCCTGCTCGTCACCGGAGGTCTGTGCCGCACGCTCCGCGAGGAGCGCGACGTTCTCCGCACCGCCAAGACTCCCGACCGCCTGGATTCCGGCGACGCGGACCGATTCTTCCGACGACTTGCACGCCGCCAGGACATCCGCCAGCGAAGCCCTATCCCCTCGGTCCGCCAGCGTATGGACGACCGCCACCTGTGCGTCGGCACCGAGCGACTTCCACTGCCGCAGGCACGCTTTCAATACCTCGCCATCCGCCGTCTCCCGCACGAGCTGGGTGGCCGCCAGACGCAGGGGCTTGTCTTCGCCGGCCATGGCTGCAACGACGAGCCTGGCCCGTCCGGCGTCGTCCGACAGAGCCTGTCCCCTCCAGGCTGCGACCCGGATTGCCAGAGGCGGATTCGTCTCCAGCACCGCACGGAAGAGCCCCAGCGCCTCCGACTTGCTCCCCTGACGGAGACGTGCTTGCCCACAGTGCAGGAGCCCCCCCCACACGGCTGTGCGGACCTCGGGATTGCGGCTTTCGCGAGCCGCGACCAACGCGGAGGTAGCGGTCGAGTCGCCGATCGCGCCCAGCGCCAGAGCTGTAGCCACCGCGACGCCCGTATCCGCATCCTTCAACAGCGGAACCAGCAGGGGCGTCGCCTGCGTGTCGTGTCGCCGGCCGATCGAATCGACCAGTCCGGCCTTGGTCGCCCCCGTGGTCTTGCCCAGCGCGTCTCGCAGCGCCGCGCCCGCCTCTGGGTACGGCATGCCTTCCAGCGCGTACCTCGCGGCGTGGCCCACCCGCTCGTCGCCCAGCATCGCGGCCAAGGCTGCGACGGATTGCGAGGTGCCGCAGATCCTCAACTGCTGGCACGCGGCGCATTTCTCCACCGCGCCAACGTTGGATTGCAGAACAGCGACACAGTCTTGTTCCTGGGCAGCACCGCCGGCACAGGCCGCCAACAGCAGGATGAATCCGGCAAACAGCATCTGATTGAACACAACACTCTTCATGAACCACCTTTCATGCAGCGGATGGCAAATATCCTCGGCGAAGCGTCCTTACTACAGAATCCACGGCGGTCGCGGCGAATACGAGAGCAGCCGATTCGCCGTGTCGTCCCCCACGAATTGCAGCTTGACCGGATCCCAGCGGAGGTCACGTTTGAGGGCCAGGGAGATGCCGCCGATGAAGATGGCATTGATGGTGTAGGCGGCAACCTCCGGATTGCAGATCGTGGCCTTCCGCGTGCGGACACAGTCCAGGAAGTTCCCGGAATGGCTGTCCGCGTGATAGACCCGCTCGTCGCCGGGCCCGAGCGGCTCTCGGAGCACGCCCGCGGGATAAGACACGATGTTGCCGCGATCGACCGCGATGCGCCCGGTCGTGCCGACGAAGCAGGCGCCCCCGTCGGGACCGACCGGCTCGTTGGGATAGGCTTCAGAATGGACGACGACGCCGTTGCTGTAGTAGTAGTCGATCTTGCCGTCGCAGTACTTCACGTCGATCGGCGCCTTGGGGTCGGGGTTCACCGTCCACTGAACGATGTCGTAGTGGTGCGGGCTCCAGTTCACGTCGCCGAGGAACAGGCCCGAGAGCGTGTGGCCCGCCTCCCCGCCGAACGGCCGCCAGGGCAGCGGCCCAAGCCACATGTCCCAATCGAACCCCTCCGGCACCGGCACGGACTGGTCCGAGGTCCACGCGCTCGGCACGAAAGCGCCGGGCTCGCGGTAGGCATAGACCTCCTTGAGCTGCCCGATCCGCTTGTTGCGTATCCATTCGCACGCCTGTCGGAACTTGCCGTCGTATTCGGACCGCTGCTGCGTCCCCGCCTGGTAGATCCGCCCGTAGGTGCGGGCGGTCTCGACCACCATCTGGGCTTGCTCGACCGTAATCGCGACCGGTTTCTCGCAGTAGACGTCCTTGCCCGCTCGCATGGTCAGGATCGACATCGGCGCCGCCCAGTGATACGGCACCGCCAGCAGCATGGCGTCGATGTCGGGACGAGCGAGGACTTCGCGGAAATCGTTGTACGCCTTCACGCCGTCGTAGCCGGGCCGGCCGAGCCGTTCCGCGTAGATCTGGTTGCACCGTTGCCACGCAGGCTCCCGTCGCTCGCGCCGCACGTCGCAGACCGCCAGCACCTGGACATCGTTTCGAGCGATGTATCCTCCCGGCACGTAGGTCCAGGCCCCTCCCATGAGGTGGCCGCTCCCCTGGCCGCCCAAGCCCACGAAGCCCATGTTCACGCGTTCGCTGGGCGGGACTGCACCCCCGGCCCCCAGGGCCGAGCCCGCGACCACGTATGGCATGGCGACAGCGGAGGCCGCGGTCTTTAGAAACTCCCTTCGCGTCGTTCTCATCCGATCGACCATAATCAACTCCATTGTCCTGAATCTGACCATCCCCACAGGGGAACCGACTGCGACATTGTAGTCTCGGGTCCGCCCGAGATAAAGACACTCCTGCCGACACGGGCAAGAGGCCAGTGCTACTGGACCGGCCGGCCCAGGGAGACGTCATCGATGTAGACGATGCCCGCGCCGCCGGCAGTGGGCTGGCTGCGATTGCCGACGCCGATGCACATCGTCCTGACCTTGCTCAGGTTCACCCCCGCCAGGTCGCTGTAGGGGATCGTCCAGGCCCGCCACGTGGGACGCAGGGCGACGGCCTCGTCCGCGTTCACGACCGTAACGCTGGCCCCGGCGGCGTCTTCGATCCGCACGTACATCGACTCGGCCGCGTTGCCCACGGGCTGTTCTGCGCCGATCTCGGCCACCTGCCACTGGCCGGTCACATTGCCGGTCGTCGAGAGGTTGGAGAACTCCGCTGCCGTGGCGACGGCGGCATTGTGGCTCGTCACCGCCAGGCCGATAAGGACACTGTCGGCCATCGAGATGTTCACCGGCGAGGCAAACGTGATATCCGTCCACGTGACGCCGTCGGCCGATTGTTGCGCGGTGAAGACACTGCCCGTCCGAGTCAGCTTCACCCAGTGCGGCGCCACCACTCCCGTCCCGGCCACAGACACCTGGGACGCATGGTCCATCACGTTGCCGGTCTCCGGACGCTGCTGGAAGGAATAGCCGTAGTCGGGGGTCATGCAGACGAGTGCGTGCTTCGAGCCGGGATGGAGGCTCTCGCGAATCATCACACCCGCTTTGGCCCAGCCGTCGGAGCGAACCAGCGTGTCGACGCGGACCACGATCGTGCCGTTCCCGTTGAGGTTCTTGTAGACGTAGCGGAACTCGTCGGCGGTGTCCCAAATGTCGGTGCCTTTGGCGTTCATGATGATCTGGCCGTCGGAGGTCTGCATGAAGCCGGGCGCGTTGCCCCGGAGGTAGAACACGAGGGCCTCGGCCCCACCCGCCGTCCAGTTCCGCGCGGTCGCAAACTCCCACTCGGCCTCCGCGTAGTACGGCGAAGTGGCGTTGTCGTACTGCAGCGGCATCGACTGACTGCCGTTGTAAACGATGGTCCTCTCGCCGAACGTCCCCTGCGCGGATTCCTCGTACCCGACGGTCGAGCGGGTGCCGTTGGTCCAGCCGTCGATCCACGTGTCGAAGATGCGGTTGTCCTTGTCGTCGTAGCCCTCGAAGTCCTCGATGACCGCGTACTCCTGGGTCGTGAAGCTCCAGAGCTCGCCTTCGTAGGTCCCGGCGTCGCCGACTTCATCCACTCTCCAGTAGTAGGCGGTCCCATAGTTCAGCGATGCGGGCGTGTAGCTTCGCGCCGCCTGTGTGGCGGTCGGAACGGTCCCCTCGGCAACCGCCTGGGCATCGGCGCCGAAGTACACTTCGTGCGACTGGGCCTCGCGCCCGGACCGCCAGATCAGGTCGGTTGCCAGGCTGACCTCCGTCGCGCCGTCGGCCGGATCGGGCTCCCGCGCCTGCACGGGCACATAGTGGAACCGCACCTCGCTCAGGCTGGCCGCCATGAGATTGCCCCACGTGCTGTTGATGGTCAGCTTGACGTACTTTGCGGCGACTCCTCCAAAATCGACGATCGTGCCGACGGAGTAGGCCGGCAGGCCGGTCCCCTGGGCGAACTGAGGCACGCCCTGCAACGGAGTCCAGGTCTGGCCGTCGCTGGAGTACTCGATGGCGACGTCCTTTGCCCCGAAGAACATGTAGGTCTCCATCTGGGAGTTGGCGTTCCACACCCAAAGCTCATCCAACTTGTATTCCTTGTCGAACGTGTACTGGATCCAGGCCGGCACGCCGACGCTCATCCACATCTGCTTGATGTCGTCCGAGTGCTGATTCTGAGCGTTGAGCCCGGAACCGTCGATAGTCCTGCTCGCCGGGGAGGCGGGTTGCTGACTGGACGCCTTGACCGTCAGACTCTCGATGGGATAGGAGAACGGCTCGACGGTGAAAGTCCAGACGCGGCCTGTCGAGATTGCCGACGCCGGCGGCGCACTGATCTCGTCGATCCGCCAGTAGTAGGTTTGGCCGTACTCGAGGGCGCCCGGATCGAACGTCGTCGCCGTCTGGCCCTTGCCGACCAGGACACCCTTTGGGTCGGCCCGAGTGGCGTCCTTGACGTTGTTGTAGGCCGTGCCGAAGTACACGTCGCGCGTGGTCGCGGTCTCCATCGGGCTCCAGCTCAGGAGGCTGTCGCATGGGATGTCGGCGGCGCCGTCGCGAGGGCTCGGATTGGAGGCCTTGTCGCCGATATAGCCGGCCATGACGAGCGGGACCTCCTCCGCGGACAGCCCTCGGTTGTAGATGAAGACCTCGTCCATATCGCCGGAGAAGACTTCGCCGTTGCCGCTGTAGGGGGCTCCGCCGCCGGTGACGCAGCCAATACCCAGGTGCGACGCCGCACCCGCGGCGTAGAAGGAAAACGCGCCGGACGCCACCTGCTGGCCGTTGAGGTACAGGCGGGCCGTGGTGCCGTCGAAGGTTGCTGCCACGTGGGCCCAGGTCGCGATGAGCGGACTCAGCGTGTTGCTCGGCGAGACGATGGCCTGGCTGCCCGTCTCCAGGCGGAAGGTGCCGCCGCTTTCCGGACGGACCTGAAATTGGAACATCGTCGTGTCGGGCCAGGTGTCTCTCTTGCCGATCAGGCCCTGATACGTGGCGCTGCTGCCCGACCAGCGAATCCACATCGCCAGAGACAGTTGCCCGGTTCCCTCGGCGGGATTCCAGGTGCCCAGATCGATCCGGGTGTTCGTCGTGCCGTCGCAGTTGACTCCGCCGCCCTGGTGTGCCTGCGAGATCCACTTGATGCCATTGTACAGGGTCCCGTCGTGTCCATTGCCCGACCTATCGTAGGCGACGGCGCCCGCTCCTTCATCCAGGGGGTAATACCCCACCAGGCCGCTTGTGATGTCGGCGTTCGCAACGCCCGCGGCCAGCCCCAACATCGAAACGAGAGAAACCGCGAGAATGAGCTTCTGAGAATGACACGCTGGCCTCGACATGATACATCCTCCTTCACAAAATGCTGCCACTGCTGGACTGACAACTTGTCGGATTCACGTTCTCACAGGACGGGTTCGTACCCCAATTCGCCCCAGTAGGCCTGCTGCACGCGGTGCAGATCGCGATTGCCCGGCTGGACGGGGTCCGCGCCGACCTTCATCGAGCCATAGTCTATCGTTCGCTGGTCCCTCCATTTCCAGTACTCGCTGCGCCCGTCGGCAAAGGAAAAAGACGTGCCGCCGCCGTGTCGCACCGGGGGCGGGTCCTTGTGGCGATTGTCCCCCGCCAGGATGCCGGACTGGGTGACCTTGGAGCCCCACCACGACTCGCGGCCGTAGGGGACGCTCCAGCTCGCCAGCGTCGCCCAGCCCTCGTCGACGAAGACCAGTCGCTCGCCCGACCGGAGGATTCTCGCCCTCTTCTTGATGAGGAGTTCCGGCTTGGTGGGCCAGCCGTTCATGGCATCGACAATCGCGTAGGTCCGCATCTCGCCGCGAAGCCCGCTCGGACACTGGTAGAGCTTGGCGGTCTTGCAGAACGGGAACAAGGCCCCCTCCTCGATGGCTTGGACCTGGGCCTCCTCGGAGGTGGCGTCGGAGTAGCCGGCCCAGTGGACCCAGCCGTCCTCTTTCAGCGGGACGTTGTTCTCGCCGGCCTTGCCGGTCGAGCCCGCGACGATCTTGTCGTCGTTGTCGTCGGCGTACAGAATCCACGCCATGGTCAGTTGCTTGAGGTTGCTCAGACATGCGGCCCGCTGCCCCTGCTCCCGAGCCCGGTGCAGAGCCGGAAGCAGAATCGCCATGAGGATGGCGATGATGGCGATGACGACCAGCAACTCGATCAGAGTGAAGCCCCGGTGCCGATACATGGTTTCACCTCTTCGATTCCACTTGTCGATCCGACCGCACGTCACGCACGGTGCACGCGATGCTCGATGACACTCCGAGCCACTGACCATTGAGACAATATCGTATATCGACTTGTTCTCCTTGCACGAGTCCACCTTCTTTGTGTATAATTTCACCATTGCCGCTGTGGTCCGGCGGGTCCATTGCTCGGAAAACCGATGCCGAATGCACAAGATCCAAGCTTCAAGGTCCGATTGCTCCGACGGCTGACCGCCAACCCCGACCTGTTCCGTCTCTTCGACTCCCTGCCCGACGTCTGCTTCTTCGCCAAGGACCGCAGGGGCAAGTTCATCATGGGCAATCGGGCGTTCCTCGAGAAGCTGGGCCTGGATCGCGAGGAGGACCTCATCGGCAAGGACGACTTCGACTTCTTCCCCGCAAGGCTGGTGGAGATCTTCCTTCGCGACGACCAGCGTGTCATCAAGACGGGCGAGCCCCTGATCGACCGCGTCGAGCTGGTCTCCAACAGCGAGGGCAGCATCGACTGGCATATCACGACGAAGGTGCCACTGGTCTCGCGCAACAATCACGCCGTCGGCATCGCGGGCATCACGCGCGACTTCCGCAGGTCCGGCGAGCGGTGGCGCCCGCACCAGCAGTTCGCCGCGGTCATCGACCACATCGATCAGCACTACAGCCAGGCAATCCAGGTCGAGGAGCTGGCCTCGCTCATGTTCCTGTCGGTCAACCAGTTCGAACGGAAATTCAAACAGGTGTTCCAGGTCTCGCCGGTGAAGTTCCTCACAGGCTATCGGGTGCACCGCGCCTGCTACGACCTGCTGCACACGGACCACTCGATCACACAGGTCGCGATCCGGAACGGGTTCTACGATCACAGTCATTTCATCCGGCACTTCCGAAACGCGATGGGCATGACGCCCAATCAATATAGGCGATGCTGAGGAGAAACCATGAGCAAGCAAGACCGTTTTGAATTTTGGATTCTGTTCATTTGTGCTTGTTTCGCATTTCGAGCTTCGTGCTTCGAGATTCCCTGCTTCGGTGCCTTCCGAGCGGGCTTCGCAGCCCGCGATGTAACGCCGGAAGCCATGTTGCCCGTCTCGGGAGGCGTTGGCCCCTCCGACCCGGTCACCCGCAAGATCGGCCAATTGACCGTCCGCGCCCTCGTGCTCGATGACAGCGGCACGCGGGTCGCCCTCTGCAGCGCGGATTTTCTCGGCTTCCCAGGCGTCCTGTGCAGCAGGGTCCGCGCGAAGGTCCCTGGCATTCCACCCGAGAACATCCTCATCGGCGCCACGCACACGCACAGCGCCCCCGACTGCTACGGCTTCCCCGACGAGACCGGCAGGACCGCCATCGACCTCGCCTATGTCGATGGCGTCTGCGCGAAGCTGGCCGACGCGATCAACGAAGCCGTGGACCATCTGGAACCCGCCCGCGTGAAGATTGCGACCGGCAAGGCTCGCGGCAAGATCGCGTACAACTACTACGCCGAGCAGTTGTACGACCCCCGATGCTGCGTCATCCAAGTCCTGGACGCCGCAGGCAAGCCGCTCGCGACCCTCGTCAACTACGCCAGCCACCCCGAGGTTATTGGGTCCGACCAGGGGATCATGAGCCCGGACTTCGTCGGCCCGCTCTACGACCGGATCGCAGAGCGAGGGGCGGGTCATGGCATCTTCCTGAACAGCGCTCAGGGAGGCATGGTGACCGCCGACTGCCGGGGTCCCGACGGCAAGGACGTGCGAACGTGGGAAGAGTGCATCCGGATCGGGAACCTCCTCGCCGACGAGGCCCTTCGCATCGTAGCAGATGCCCCAATCCAGGAGAATCCGGCGCTATTCTGCGGCTGCACAACGGTCGAGTTCCCGGTCGAGAACGAGATGCTCCTGGCCGTAGTGAAGATGTCGCCCCTGGGCTTCGAGCTGACCCCTGACGGCTGCGTGGCCACGCAAATCAACGTCGTGAACCTCGGCAACGCCCAGATGCTCACGATTCCAGGCGAGGCCCTTCCCAATATCGGTTTCTATCTCAAGCGGAAGATGTCGGGCCAGCACAACCTGCTCTTCGGCCTGACCAATGACGCCTTCGGCTACATCCTCACGAAAGAAGACTGGGGCAGCTTCGACCGCTACAACTACATCACGCGAACCTGCCTGGGCGAACTGACAGGCAACATCCTGATCGAGAAGTCCCTGGCTTTCGTGAATCAGTGTCCACAACCCGCTGGGAAATGAGCACGAATGATGCTGCAGACCAAGCTCTTGCCCTCGTATCCTCGATCTCCTATAATGATCGTGAGATTCCCGATAATCGCAGAAGAAGCAGGTCATGAAACCAAAGGTGTATATCGAAACCAGCGTTGTCAGCTACCTAACGGCCAGACGCAGCCGTGATTTGCTTATTGCGGCTCGACAGGAGACTACGGCCGAACTCTGGTCCACGCTCTTGTCGTCCCAATTCACGGTCTATACATCCACCCTGGTGCATCGTGAAGCCCAGATGGGAGACCCGGAACAGGCTCAGAGACGCGTCGAAGCCCTTCTGCCGTTCAGCGTGCTCGATGTCGATCAGGAAGCTCAAACGCTCGCCGGGCAGATCCTTGCCGCGAAGACGGTCCCCGCGGAGTATCCCGAAGATGCCCTCCACATGGCGGTGGCCGCCGTCAATGGGATGGATGTCCTTGTCACATGGAACTTCGCTCACCTCAATAACCCGGTTGCCCGAGCGAAAATTCGGCAAATCATCGAAGACCACGGCTATCGCTGCCCCGAGGTGTGCTCACCCGAGGAGCTTCTGGAGACCGGACCATGAAAGACCCCATCATCGACGAACTCCATCGGTGTCGCGAGGAATACGCTCGTCAATTCAACTACGACTTGGATGCCATCTGCAAGGACCTCCAGGCCGTACAGCAAGAGCGGGGACTCAAGGTAGTTCGACTGCCTCCCGATCGCCTGAAGGCGAAACAGAGAACTTCCCGCGAGCATACCTGACGCCGTTTCGTTTCCCGCAAGCGGCCACGTCTCACACAGGACCGCCGGGACGCAGGGGTGGGGATAGACCCAATCCTGCTTGTCTCTGCGCCTCTGCGTCTCTGCGTGAGTGGATCCTGCCTGCAACCGAAGGCCAAACCACACCAGAACAAGTACCGCGCGGCCGGAAACAGTACCGGACACCGTTTCGTTCCCGACCCACTGGAAGAAAAGCACGAATATCGAAATCCGAAATCCGAAGCAAATCCAGAGCACAAAAAATCAATGACCAAAACACTGCCGCCCGCCGGACGATGCGTTTGGGATTCTGGATCTTGGTCCTTCGTGCTTATTTCGGATTTCAAACTTCAGGGGATACGGGGGACAACTACCGTTTTCCCGAGAGGGGGCCAGCGGTCAAAACACAGATTACGGTCGTTTGACCACTACGGTGGGCACAGCCCACCCTACCGCTGTGGCGGAATCCCATATGCCCTTGCTGCCTCTGTGGCCCTCGGTGTCCTCTGTGGCTGACAGAATCTGGATTCCCGCCCCCGATCGGAGCCTGCCCCGACCTGATCGGGGTCGAGGGCAGGCCCTTACGGGCACACTGCAGACAGCTTTCTCCGCACGACAGAACCGCAACGCCTTGTTTCTGTGGCAAGATGAACCGGGAGGAAGGAAGAGAGCCCAGCCGCAAGAAACGAAAAAGAACGCAAGAAGACAACCATCCGAGCTACCTCTGCTCTTTACCCTTTCTCGCCTTCTTTCGTTTCTTTCGGCTATGGGGGTTTCGGTTGCGGCTGGAGGGCGGGCTGGGGTCTCGGTGCCTCGGTGGCGTAGAATGTCGGCGGTATTTTCGGTGTTTATGGAACATACAGCCGTCCAGAAGCGTCTTCTATAAGACGAGAGACAGCGCGGACGGTCCTTGGTTCGAGTGAGTGGGGACTTCCGGCGGGCCGGGCGGGGTTCCTGGCTGAGGAGGCCGTCGTGTCGAACAAAGCCAGTTTCGGAGGGAGTTTCAAGTTTGAAGTGTCAAGCGTCAAGCCGGAGAAGCCGAATGTCCGGACTTTGAACTTCACGCTTTACACTCGGCCACAGGCCGATTGTGCGAAACGAAGCCAATTCGGGACCGGGCAGGAGCGAGGATAAGTGCTTTTCAGAGAAGGGATTATGGCGAATCAGACATACAGACGGCCTCGAAAAACGAAGCCAATTGCCGACGGGACGGGAAGGGACAAGACCGCCTAGGCTGTCGGCGCCGCCGACCGGAGCGATCGCGCGAAACGAACCCAATTCGCGGATCGCAGGACGGGGCTACCGGCGCCGCGGCCGGAATTGGGTTCGTTTGGCGCAAACTCACTGCCCGAGGGAGGGGCGAGTGTGAAGATAACGCCTTACGACGTCACTACGAGCCCAGCAGACGCTGGGAATCACGGGCGGGACGCCCGTGCCACGAAGATGCCGGCCGCTGGGGTGGCTCATCATTCCACCATTGCAACCCTCTTCCGGCTGCGCCGACAGAGGGACCGTCGTGCGAAACGAACCCACTCACGTCGAGAAGTGGGCAGCGGCGACCGGCCGGATGGTTGCCGGGATGTGTTTGACGTATCGGTCCATCCGGAGCTAACATGTGCGAGGGACCGTCTCAGGGTGAATCCGTGTAGGGAGGATTGCAGCATGGATGTGAAGATAGGCAATCGGACACTCGAACTGGTCGAGGGCGACATCACAGAGATGGAGACGGACGCCATCGTCAACGCGGCCAACGACCGGCTCATCTTGGGCGGGGGCGTGGCCGGCGCGATCCGACGGAAAGGCGGGTCCCAGATCCAGGCCGAATGCGACCGGATCGGCGGCACCTTCGTCGGCGGCGCCGTTCTCACCACCGCCGGCCGGCTCAAGGCCCGATACGTCATCCACGCGGTCGGACCTCGGATGGGGGAGGGAAACGAGGACGAGAAGCTCCGCAACGCCACCATGAACTCGCTCAAGCTGGCGGACGAGCACGGACTGAAGAACCTCGCCTTCCCGGCGATCAGCGCCGGCATCTTCGGATTCCCGATCCAGCGGTGCGCCGAAATCATGCTGGCAACCACCATCGAGCACCTGAGAGGCCAAACCGGCCTGGATCGCGTCGTCTTCTGCCTGTTCGGACAGGACAGCTACCAGGTCTTCGCGGATCAGCTCGAACGGGAGAACGTCTCGTGAGGAACTGGCACGTCGGGCGGCGTTTTCCTTTGACGGCTTGTCCTCCCGGCGGTTAGAATGGTCTGTGAGGTCCGGGCATTCGGATGCCCAGCGCCGTCGGGGTTGGCGGTCTGTGCTCCAGTGTGGTTTCTTGAGCCGAACAGGCAAGGATTGATTCGAGAAAACACAACGTGGAAACCAAGTTCAATATCTTCGAGATTCTCCAGATTGCCGAACAGGTGGAACACAAGGGCGCCAAGTTCTTCCTCAAGACGTCCGAGCTGTTCGACGATCCCGCCGTCCGCGACATCTACTACCGCCTGGCCACGTGGAAGGCCAAGCACGAGAAGATCTGGGCGCGCATGAGGAAGCGGTTCTCGGAGAAGACGGGGGAATTCGGCACCTTCGATCCGGACAACTACGTGCTCTCGAATCCCCAGGTGATGTCCGGCCTGACGTGGTTCGGCACGAAGCAGGAAGGCGTCAACCGCCTGACCGGGCGGGAGAGCAAGCGTCAGGTGCTCAAGGACGCGATCCGTCGGGCGAATGAAGTGATTATCTTCTATCGCGGCCTCAAGGACTTCGCCCGCGACCCGGCCACCCGGCAGATGATCGATCAGATCATCCGGGAAGAAGACCGCCAGATCGGGTTTCTGATGGACGAGATGAAGTCGGCTTCTGTGTGAAGTCGCCCGCCATCAGATGGGCGATCGGCCTGAGCATGTCGAACTGCATCAGGACGATGCGGATAGCCGCAGTGATCGGGGCGGCCAGGAACATCCCCACGATGCCCCAGAGCAATCCCCAGAACGACAGGGCCAGCAGGATGGTCACCGGGTGCAGGTTCAGGCCCTCGCCCTGGAGCTTGGGCTCGATGACGTTGCCCAGAAGGATCTGGATCGCGCCGGGAATGCCAACCACCAGGACGATCAGCCAGGGCGACGACTGGAACTGCACCACCGCGATGGGCAGGGGCAAGAAGGTCGCGATGATCGAACCGATGGACGGGATGAAGTTCAGAAGGAATGCCAGGATGCCGAAGACGCCGGCCAGCTCCAGCCCGATGATCGCCATGGTCGTCCAGACCAGCAGGCCGGTAATGGCCGAAATCGCCATCTTGATGCCGACGTATTTGCGGATCTTGTGGACCACGTCCGAATAGACCTGGGAGTGCTCGGTATAGGGATTGCGCCCCAGCAACAGGAAAAGGACGAAGATGATCACGAAGAGCATGCTGGAGATCAGGCCCAGGATCGTCCCGAACGCGTTGGTCACGATGTTGAAGATGTAGTTCTTCAAGTCTTTGACGATCTGTTGCGTGTCGATCCGCAGTTCCTTCTTCGCGGTTGCCCCCAGCGTGACATCGGCTGCCGCTGCCTCGTTGGGTTCCCCCGGGACGCTGTTGGGCTCCTTCTCGACGACGTTGGGTTCCTTTTCCTCGCCCTTGGGACTCTTCGTGGGCTGTTCCGACGGCGCGCGGACTTCCAGCGTGGCCGTCGTGCTTCGGCTGTCCACCACGGGAAACAGCTCCACCGGACCGGTGGGGATCGGGACCGGCTTGACCTCCTGCGGCGCGGGCTCCGGCACGAGCGCAGGCGGTGACTTGACATCGTTCGGCGCTGCCACCGGCTTCGCCGCCGGGTCGTTCGGCGCCACCGGCGGCTGCGGCTCCTCCTTCCGATAGATGTACTCGATCGGTTCGAGGATCTTGTCGGCCATATAGGCGAACTTGTTGCTGTATTCGCCGGCGGTCGAGACGATGATCGTCGTCGCCTGCGCGATCAAGAGAAACACCGCAGCGATCACGGCCACGACCACCAGCAACGTGACCACGATCGCGATCGCGTGAGGCAGTCGGAGCCACTTGACCTGGAAATCCTCGATCGGCGAAACGAGCGCGACGATGAACAGCGCCACAACGAACGGGATCATGACGACCCGCGTGTAGATCAACGCCGCCGCCAGCGCGACAACCGCAATGATCGCCAGAGACGCGGTGTTCAGCCAGTTCTGTTCCTTGTGGTCGTGCATCATACGGTTCCCCTCGACGGAAAAGGCAACTCACCGGCATCGAATCAAGCGATCCGGGTCGATCTTCAGGTCGGGCAGGCGGGTCCGCAGGTCCCCGACGAACCGCTGGCCGTCCTGCCAGTAGCCCGCCGTCGGTCTCAGGCCCGCGTCCATCTTCGCGAAATACAGGTTCATGCGATCCATGAGAAGCTCGCGAAGGTACTTGCTGACCATGGACGCCAGCGAGACCGGGAGATAGCGGTCATCGGCCTCGACCTCGAACCGCAGTCGCACCTTCCGCATCCCGCTCGACATCTCGTACAGGCTGCACTCGTCGCCCTCCTGCATCACCGTCAGTTCCAGGTCGGGGAAGCTGCGGAGCAGATTCTCCCGATAGTGGGCCCGTCCGCCCTGGCGGTCGATCTGGACATGGATCGTCTCGGCGGGGAACCTGCTCAGCAACGCCTGGATCAACTGTGTCACCGCGATGAACAGGACCTGCGCCTTGTTCCGGACGCTGTGGACCATCCTGTTGAAGTAGGCGACATCCAGACAGCACGTCCGCAGATCGACCAGCGACGCACCGTGGGCCTGGAGGTCTTCCGCGAAGACCTTCGACGCGATCCTCGCATCGCCGGACCCGGCGGCCAGGCGGCAGTCCTGCAGGTCCTGATGCCATGGATACTCCGCCAGGCGGGGCAGGCACTCCGGACACAGCAGGGTCAGCAGCTCGGCCAGATTCGCCGGACGCTTCCCGAGGTGTTCCAGAGCCGCCAGCGACGTCCGCTCCAGGTGTCCCAACCCCTCATCGCGGTGGTAGGCCTTCTTGCTGTCGGCGATCAACAGGCGGCCCATCAGGTGCTTGCGACACCTGCCGACGCTCTTGCCGAGCGCGTCCCAGAGGTCTGCGCCGAGCAGGTCCGGCCCGACGGAGAACGCAGCCGAGGACACCACCAGCGGACCGAGCAACGGCCCGAAGCCCGCCTCGTCTATGCCCGCCAGAATCGCCACATCGGTTGCCTTTCCCGATCCGAACCGTTCTTCCATCCGGACGGGCCGCAACGTGGCCCTCGTCCGCGTCTGAGGTCATAATGCAAACGCAGGCCGCTGTCAACGCCGATCTGTGCAGCTTTCGAACGCTGTTGCAGACAGTCCCGTCCTGTGTTACACTGCCCTCAAAATCACACTCGCTTAGGAGCCCGTTATGTTGATCGTCCATGTACTTGTGCACGTCAAGCCCGACCAGGTCGAGGCCTTTCGCGCCGCGAGCATCGAGAACGCCAAGGAGAGCGTCCGCGAGCCGGGCGTCGCTCGATTCGACGTGATTCAGCAGCAGGAGGACCCGACGCGATTCGTCCTGATGGAGGTGTATCGCTCCGCCAGCGACCCCGCTCAGCACAAGGAAACCGCGCACTACCAGAAGTGGAGGGACGCGGTCGAGGGCATGATGGCCGAGCCTCGCAGCAGCGTGAAATACAACAGCGTCTTCCCCAGCCAGGACGGCTGGGATTATCTGAGCATATAGGACACCATGAAATTTGAATTCTCTACCGCTCGCAGAATCGTATTCGGCGCGGGGGTCGCGGAGCAGATTCCCCCGCTGACCGCCGGCTACGGGGACCGCGCGTTCCTCGTCGTCGGCAGCAAGCCGGACCGCCTCCAGACCGTTCTCGACGCCATCGCGGCCAGGGACGTCGTCACCACCCTCTTCAGCGTCGCCGGCGAGCCGACGACCGAGACCGTCCAGACAGCCGTCACGGCCGCCCGCGAGGCACAGGCCTCCGTCGTGGTCGCCCTCGGCGGCGGCAGCGTCCTGGACACCGGCAAGGTCGTCGCCGCCATGCTCACCAACGAGGGGGAACTGTCGGACTACCTGGAGGTCGTCGGCAAGGGCCGCCCTCTGCGGGAGCAATCGGCGCCGCTGATCGCAGTGCCGACCACCGCGGGCACAGGAGCGGAAGTCACGTACAACGCCGTGCTGGGCGTCCCACACAAGCAGGTCAAGGTCAGCATGCGCAGTCCGCTGATGCTCCCGCGATGGGCGATCGTGGACCCGCTGTTGACCCACTCGATGCCCCCGGCGCTGACCGCCAGCACGGGGATGGACGCTCTGACCCAGTTGATCGAGGCCTTTGTCTCCAACAAGGCCAATCCGCTCACCGACAGCCTGTGCCGGGAGGGAGTGCAGCGAGTCGCCAAGTCGCTGCGAAAGGCCTTTGAGGACGGCGCCGACGCCCAGGCCCGCGAGGATATGGCGGTCGCGAGCCTCTTTAGCGGCATGGCCCTGGCGAACGCCAAGCTCGGCGCGGTACACGGATTTGCCGGCCCGCTGGGCGGTCAGACCGGCGCCCCCCACGGCGCCCTCTGCGGGAAGCTCCTGCCCTGTGTCATGCAGGCCAACGTGTCGGCACTGCAGAGCCCTCGGGGAGACGACAGCGAGAAATCGGAACAAGACGCACAGGCGGCGCTGGCCCGCTACGACGAGATCGGGCGTCTGCTGACCGGCAAGAGCAACGCGACGGCCGCCGACGCCATCTCCTGGACGGGAGATCTCTGCTCGGCCCTTCGTCTGCCTCCGCTGCGTCATTACGGCCTGTCCACCATCGATTTCCCTGCCATCGTGGCGCAGGCCAGGAAGGCCAGCAGTATGCAGGGCAATCCGGTCGAACTGACCGAAGACGAACTCGCGGCGATCCTCGATTGGGCCATCGGTTGAGAGTGGATTGGAAAAAGGCAGATCCGACCTGTATCCTTCAAGGAAATCTGGCTCAGCCGGTTCTTGCGTACTTTCGTGATCCAGGCACGCCCGAAGCGGTCGTGCAAGGGAGATTTTCCGCTTACCGCCAATGGCATGGCGGGTAGGCGGCACGACACGCCCGTGCGGGTGTCTTGGGCCTTTCTGGACCGGTCGGGGGGAACCCCGGTCAGACCCCTTCGTGCTCGCTTGCACAGGGTATGCCGGCTCTGACTGTATGGGGCGTCGCCCTCTTATCCATACCATGCTATTGGCCCAAAGCGATAAATCTCAGGGGTTTGGGGACAGGTCCCCAAGAACCACCGAAGTACGCGAAAACCGGATGAGCCAGAGATGTCCCTCTTCGATTTCTCCCTCTCAAATCGTGGACACGCGTCGAGAGTCTCACCTTGGCCATTCTTCAAGGAAATCGAACCAAGAGATTTCCTTGAAGAATACAGGCCCGATCTGCCTTTTTCCAATCCGCTTCACGCTTCACGCCCATCGGGCCGAAGCACCTCGCGGAACGGCAGTTCCACTTCCTTGCTGTCCACCAGGACCACGATGGTCTGACGGTTCTTGCGGACCCGCTCGACGATCCCCTCCCGCCTGAACGGGACGACGTAGACGCTGTCGCCCCGCCGCAGGGAAGCGATGAATTCCGCGTGCCGGCGGGCCAGCGGCGTCCCGTCCGCCAGCTCGGTCACGCGCTCCGCAAGCGTCCTGGCCTTCTGGCTCCAGGCACTCGGGGCGTTCTGCATCTCCAGGGCGAACTCCCCGACGACCTTGCGGATCGCCTGCATGGAATCGTCGATCTCGCGGTCCGCCTGCTTCTGGAGCCGCCGGCCTTCCTCCTCGATCTTGCGAAGCCGCTCAGCGGCCTCCGACCGCACGGTGTGCGCCTCGTCCAGCATGGACTGCGCCTCGGACCGCTTGTGCTCCGCGTCCTCCCGCGTCGCCTGGATCTGGTTGATCAGCTCCGAGGTGCCGTCGGACTCGGTCGCCAGGAGGGCCGTCGCCTGGCCGACCACGTCCTTGGGCATGCCCAGTCGCTTGGCGATCACGATGGCGTTGCTGCTGCCCGGCGTGCCGATCATCAAACGATACGTCGGCTGGAGGGTTTCCGTATCGAACTGGACGGACCCGTTCTGGGCCCGCGGCGTACTGTATGCGAAGGACTTGAGCTGGCCCAGGTGCGTTGTCGCGACGACCTTGCCGCCTCGGTGCATCAGCTTGTCGAGGATGGCGGTCGCCAGCACCGCGCCTTCGATGGGGTCGGTCCCGGCGCCGAGCTCGTCCAGGAGCACGAGCGTCCCTTCGTTGGTCCGTTCGAGGATTTTCACCACCTGGCGCATGTGGGCGGAGAACGTGCTGAGACTCTGCTGGATGCTCTGCTCGTCGCCGATGTCCGCGTAGATCTGGCGAAAGACCGAGACTCGCGACCCGCTGCGGGCCGGGATGTGCAGCCCGCTCTGCGCCATCGCGGCCAGCAGGCCGATGGTCTTGAGCACGACGGTCTTGCCGCCCGTGTTGGGACCGGTGATCAGCAGCAGGTCGAAGTCGTCGCCCAGACGCACGTCGATGGGCACGACCTCGTCGGTCAACTGGCTGACGGGACACGTCTTCTGCCGGCTCGCCAAGTGCAGCAGCAGCGGGTGCCGCGCCTGGCGGAGGTGCAGCGAGGCGCCCGAGCCCAAGTCCGGCGCCGTCATGCCGTAGGCGACGCTGAACCGCGCCTTCGCATACGTCAGATCCACCAGGGCCAGCATCTTGACGCTGTCGAGAATGGCCTCCTGCTGATCGAGGACCATCTTCGTGAGCACCCACAGGATTCGCCCGACCTCCTTCTTCTCTTCGAAGGTGGCGTCCTCCAGCTCGTTGCTCAGCTCGACCAGCTCGTCCGGCTCGACGTACAGGGTCGCACCGGTGTTGGAGCGGTCCAGGACCGTGCCGCGAATGGCGTGGCGAAAGTTGGATTTGACCGCGATCACGGGCCGGCCGTGACGCATCAGGAAGTTCTCGTTCTCGATGGCCTTGCGGATCGCAGGCGACGCGACGATGTTCATGAACCGCTGGTGGATGTGCTCGCTCAACTGTGCGATCTGGCGGCGAATCTCCTTGAGCTTGTCGGAGGCGTCGTCCCGCACGCATTTGTCCCCGCCGATGCAGCGACGGACCTCCTCCACCGTGGACTCGAAGTCGCCGAGCTTGGCGCCCATGGCTCGCAGGTGGTCGCTCTCCGCGGGCTCCAGGTTCGTGAGGAACAGGCGCAACCGGCCGCTGGCGGCCAGCGTGTCCGCGATCTCCAGCAGCTCGACCGGCTCGAAGATGGTCTGCTTCTTGCCGAACTCCTTCAGGATCGGGCGGATGTCCTTCAGGCCCGCCATGGGGACCCGCTCGCCGCGATCCAGCACCTTCACCAGCTCCGTCGTCTCCGCGACGCGACCGGACGCCCAGCGGGCATCGACCGAGGGATACAGCCCGCGGGCCGCGTCCTTGCCCAGATCGCTGGCGGCATAAGACGCCAGGATCGTCCGAATCTCCTCGAACTCGAGCACGTGCAGGGTGTGTTCGTCTATTCTCTTGCCGGCCATTCTCGGTTCTCGATGAACTGGATGAGACTGTAGACGGCCTGGTTGTACGGGACCGCCACGCCGTGCTGCTGAGCCAGACGGATGACCACTCCATTGAGGGCGTCGATCTCCGTCCGTCGGCCCGCGGCGATGTCCTGGAGCATGGACGACTTGTGTCCCGCGGTGTCGGGCACCAGCCTGCGGTAGAACACGTCGAGAAACTCGTCGGGCCGGGTCCAGTGCGTCCGGAAGCCCGCCTGGACCATGACCGCGAACACCTCCTCCACGATCCGGCCCATCAGCATCCGGGTCGACGTCTCCTGGGCCAGCGAACCGTAGGACACGCCGAGAACCGCGCCGAGCGGATTCAACGAGCAGTTGTAGAGCATCTTCGCCCAGAGGTCCTTCTCGATCGAGTCGGTCGTCTCGCAGGGAATGCCGCCCTCGCGAATCGCCCGACCGAGCGGCTCGACCGCCGACGCATCCTGTCCGAACAGACTGCCGAGGTGAATCGCGTCGGCGTGGACCGTGACCTCCACCTCGTTGGGCCGGGGTCTGCGAAAACCCGTGATCACGCGGGCGCTGTAGACCCTGCTCTTGTCGAAATGCTCGCAGAACGCCTCCGCGTTGCCCCAGCCGTTCTGGAAGAGGACGAGCTTCGCCCCCTGGCCGATGCAGGCGCCGTGGTTTGCCAGATCCCCCGCCGCGTGCGAGGAGTCGAACGATTTCGTGCAGATGAGCACGTAGTCGAACTCCGTCGCGTCGATCCGGTCCAACGCCTCGTGACACGTGAACGCATCGGACGGCGCGTGAACCCGCCCGAAGATCCCCGTGCGGGTCAGACCCTCTTTCCGCAGGGCGTTCGTTGTCGGCCCTCTGGCAATGATTTCGACATGGTTCGGCGGGCGGACCAGGCAACTGGCGACTCCCAGCCCCACGGCGCCCCCGCCATAAATCAGTACACGCATATCCTTCGGCTCGCCCCGCGTTGCGGCAGGGACTCAGTCCACTCCCAGTTTCTCCCGGAGGACGTGAAGGTTCATCACGTCCTCCCGATTGTACTCCAGCAGCACCCGCAGCGACTCCAGGTCGTTGTCGTTCACGTAGTTCCACCACAGCCTGACGGCCATATACCCATTCATGTCCGGCAGGCCGCGTGCAATGCCGAGACGACGCTCGACCGCCTTGAGGCCGCCCTTGAAATCCCGTCGCCAGCAGTCGTACATCAGGTCCTTGTGCGAGAAACGACGTCGCAGATCCAGGCCGAGCCTCCGCCGGAGGATGGGCAGATCGAACCGGCTCCCGTTGTACGTGTAGATCTCCTCGACCCCGTCGAGCAGACCGAGGACCGCGTCGGCGCCGATCTGGGCGCCGAACAACTGCCCGAACCGGCTCTGCGTCCCCTGCACGGCGCCCACGCCGACCACCGTCAGGTCCGCATCCCGGCTGCATCCGGTCGTTTCAATATCGAGATATCCGTAGCATTTCACCATGACACCCGCCTTGTGAGCGACCGGACATCGCCCGGTCGGGCATGTGCCCGACAGTCTACCGGCGTCCCCGATGGTTTTCAACCCGAAGGTCCGCGAAGCCTGGGCATCTCCCGCGTGGGGACAACGGATAGGCAAATCCTTAGGGCACCCAGAGTTTAACTGGGTATCCCGTTTGGATTTTCCTCGGGGCGCATTACATTCTATGTAGCAGCAATCTTGAAAACGCAGGCACCTCCGATAATAACGGATCGGAACGCCTCGATTCGGACGCTGCGGATTGGAGGGTGTGTCATGGCGATCCAGAGTCTTTCGGAGCACGTTCTCCTGGTGACCCTGCCGGCCGAGCCGCAGTCCACCGACGACCTCGATAGGGTGATGCGATTGACCCGGGCGAGGTCCGATTGCGATGTGATCGTGGATTTCTCGCTGGCGGAGATCCTGTCGTCGGCCACCCTGTGCAATCTGCTGATCATGGAGCGCCAACTGAGCATGACCGGCCATCAGCTCACGCTGTGCTCGGTCCCCGCCAGCATCATGGGCGTCTTCACCCGCGTAGGTCTGCTCAAGCTGTTCCGATTCGCCGAGGACGAGTTTGCCGCCCTCCAATCCCTGGAACCCGAGAGGCAGGCCGGCGCGTGACTAACACAGCCATTCGTCGATGACCTCATCCGCCGCGGCAGGCATGATGCCCGCGAGCCAGGCCAAGTCGATGATCGTCACTCGCTTGCGGATCTCGTGCATGTGCAGGATGGCCGAGCGAATCCGCTCGCGCGAGCAGCCGAGGTCCGCGAAACCGGTCGCTCCGCCGGCCCGACGGAGCCAGTCGCGAATCGTCCGGGGACCCTTCACCTCGGACCGCAGTCGCGCCCGAAGCTGATCCCAGACGTCGCGCCGGCCGATCTTCTGACGCACGAGGTCCCATCGGGATCTCTTGGCGTCGTACTGCTCCCGAACCGCGGAGGCGACCGACGGCGCGATCCAGAACCCGTCCTCGACCGCCGGCGGCAGGTCGCCGAGAACGGGGCTTTCGAGGGACAGAATCCGCTCGAACAGAGCCGCCGAGAGGATCGTGCCGACGCCGACCTGCCGGCCGTGGAGGTCGTGACTTTCGCCTCGCACCTCGGCCATCATGTCGAGCGTGTGACTGAGGAGGTGCTCGCCGCCGCTGGCGGGGGCGCTGGTGCCGACCAGCGTCATGGCCATGCCGGTCCAGAACAGGGCCTCGAACAGGCCGCGAATCGCCTCCGACTTCCCGTCGCGGATGTCCTCGGGACGGTCCAGGTACAGGGGCTCCAGCTCCGCGACGATGCCGGCGCAGAAACCGCAGTGGTACTCGCCCAGCAGCAGGTGGTTCACGATCCAGTCCCCGTTGCTCTGATGCTTGGCAATGGTGTCTCCGAAACCCGCGGTGGTCATCACGCGAGGGGCCTGCTCGATAACGGCCGGCTCGGCGACCACGGCAGCCGCAGGCCTGGCCTCGAATAACATCTTCACGCCCGCGATGCTCGGCGCGACGTTGGCGCTGGAGTAACCGTTCATGGAGGCCGCCGTCGCGACCACGACGTACGGGATCTTCAGCTCGAAGCTCGACCACTTGCACAGGTCGTTGATGACGCCGCTGCCGACTGCGACCACGACCTGCGGACCGAGCGGACGCAGTCGCTCGATCAACGCCCGGCACGTCACGTCATCGCACACCGGTGGGCGGTCCCCCCGATCGGGCACGATCACCCGATCCACCGCCAGCGCCGCCCGTTCCAGGGCTCTCCGGACCCGGTCCCCGCAGACCTCCCAGGTCCGCACGTCGGCCACGACCGCCGCCCGTTGCGGCCAGGGCTGATCGAGGCTCCGCCGCAAGACCTCCGCCAGCGAATCGACGACGCCCGGCGCATACACCAGTTCACGAATCGGCACGCGGTGCGTCCGGCCGCACCCACACTCGAAGCTCGTTCCCAACAGCTTTGAAAGACCCATGGCGATTTACTATTTCCGATTTACGATTTACTATTGGTCGCACCGGCGCACATGCGCCGGGAGTTTCGATTGTAGCCGAGCCGCTGTGCAACGTAAACCGCGAATCGAGGACAAGAGGATGAATGAGACACTGGACAGACGGGAGTTGCTGAAGGCCGGGGCCGTCGGGATGGCCTCTGCGCTGCTGGGTCCGGCGGCTGGGCGGGCACAGGAACGGGCCAACAGGCCGAACGTGATCTTCGTCTTTGCCGACCAATGGCGGGCCCAAGCGACGGGCTACGCCGGCGATCCGAACGCTCAGACTCCCAACGTGGACCGACTCGCGGAACGAAGCGTCAACTTCGCGAACGCCGTGTCGTGTTGTCCGGTTTGCAGTCCCTATCGCGCCAGCCTGCTGACGGGCCAGTACCCGCTGACTCACGGCGTGTTCCTCAACGACGTCCCGTTGAGGAACGAAGCGGTCTCCCTCGCGGAGGTCTACCGCCAGGCGGGCTACGACACCGCCTATATCGGCAAGTGGCACCTGGACGGCAACCGCCGGAGTGCGTTCATCCCGCGAGAGCGGCGCCAGGGATTCGACTTCTGGAAGGTCCTCGGCTGCACCCACGCCTACAACAACTCGTTCTACTATGGGGACGAGGACGTCAGGCTCAAGTGGGAGGGCTACGACGCAATCGCGCAGACCCGCGAGACCCAGCAGTACATCCGCAGCCACGCAGGCGGGCGGCCCTTCCTGCTCGTGCTGTCCTGGGGCCCGCCTCATGATCCCTACCAGACCGCGCCGCAGGAGTACCGCGACCGGCTCCCGCCCGAGGGCGTCGTCTTGCGACCCAACGTCCCTGAGCAGGACCGGGAAAAGGCCAGACGCGCAGCCGCCGGGTACTACGCCCACATCGCGGCCCTCGACGACTGCGTCGGCGACCTCGTCGAGACGATTCGCCAGGCGGGGATCGAACGGGACACGATCTTCGTCTTCACGTCGGACCATGGGGACCTGCTCTACTCCCATGGCGGTCAGAACAAGCAACAGCCGTATGACGAGTCGATCCGAGTGCCTTTTCTGCTGCGCTATCCCGCCCTGCTGGGCGACAGGGGTGTGACCATCGACACGCCCATCAACTCGCCGGACATCATGCCGACACTGCTCGGCCTCAGTCGCATCGCCGCACCACCGACCGTGGAGGGTACGGATTTCTCCGGCCTCCTGACCGGGGGATCGCCCGCACAGGACAACGCCGCCTTGATCGCGTGCTATGCTCCGTTCGGGCAGTGGACGAGGGCCCGCGGCGGGCGGGAGTACCGCGGCGTGCGAACCCATCGATACACATACGTCCGCGACCTCGACGGTCCCTGGCTGCTCTTCGACAACCAGCAGGACCCGTACCAGCTCGACAACTTATGCGGCCGACCCGAGCACGCCGTCTTGCAGAAGGACTTGGAGGCCCTGCTCGCCGAGCGATTGACGCAGACGAGTGACGCCTTCCTCGGCGCCGCTGACTACATCGGCAAGTGGGGTTACGAGGTGGACGATACGGGAACCGTTCGCTACACGAATTGACCGGCAGAGGATGGCACGTACCGCGTACTACAGTTTCCCGCCGCGGACGATGGAGATCAGCAGCCAGACGCCGAAGACCGCCGCGATCATATAGCCGATCACCCCCATCTGCTGGAGGTTCTCCTGGGCGACCAGCATGCTGGAGCCGATCAGCAGGGCCGCGATAATCAGGGCGAAGCTGATCCGATTGGAGCTCTTGTCCAGCGTCTTGGTCAGCGTCTCGAGGTGCTCGTGCTGCACGCGGACCTGGAACTTGCCCTGTCGGAACTTGCTGAGGATGACGTTCACGTCGTCGGGTAGTCGGGAGGCTAGGTCGCCCGCGTCGAGCATCATCTGGCGCATCTGTTGCATCAGGCGTTTGGGCTCGAAGTCACGCAGGCTCGCCCGCTGGGCGTAGGGTTTGAGCACCTCCGTCAGATTGAAGTCAGGATCGAGCGAGTGGGCGAACGACTCGATCGTCGCCATGCTCTTGAGCATGAGCGTGAACTGGGCGGGCGGGCGGACGTAGTTCGAGCGAAGCAGGTCGAAGATCTGCGACACCGCGGGACCGAACGGAATGCTCTTGAGCGGAAGATCGCGATAAGTGTCGACGAGCTGCTCCATGCCCGCCGTCAGCCGCGACAGGTCCGTCTTCTCGTGCACCATGTCCTGGCGATCCAGCGTCCGGACGACCCGCGCCGGCTCGTTCTCGACCACCGCGAGAATGATCTCGTTGAACAGCCTGCGGTCGAGAGAGGACAGCCGCGAGACCTGCCCGAAGTCGATGGGCGCCAGCACGTCGCCCGGCAGCAGGAAGAAATTCCCGGGATGAGGGTCCGCGTGAAAGAACCCCAGATCGAAGATCTGGTGCAGCACGAACTGGGCGCCGCGACGCGCGATCAGCACGGGATCGAGTCCCTGCTCCCGCAAGGCCGCGGGATCGCCCGGCTTGATCCCGTCGATGTACTCCATCGTGAGGATCCCCGCCGTGCAGTAGTCCTCGTAGATCCGTGCGATGTGGATGGTCGGGTCGTTCGCGAAACTCTTGAGGAATCGCGTCTGGTTGCGGCGCTCGTTGGCCAGGTCCGTCTCTTTGGACACCGCCTCCGCGAACTCGCGAACCATCTGGCGGGGGTCGATGGTCTCATGCTCGAACAGCGTGACCTTGAGAATGGCCGCCAGCTCTTCGAGCACCTCGCACTCCGCCTGAATGATCTGGACGATGCCCGGCCGGCGGACCTTGACGACGACGGAGTCCCCTTCCCGCGTCGTCGCCCGATGAACCTGGGCGATGCTCCCGGCCGCCAGTGGCGACGCATCGAAGCTGGCGAACACCTCCTCCAGCTTGCCGCCCAACTGGGCCTCGACTTCGATGCGGATTCGCTCGAACAGTTCCGGCTTGACCTGGTCCTGCAAGCGTCCAAGCTCGTGGACGTATTCCAGCGGAATGAGGTCGGGACGCGTGCTGAGCAACTGCCCGAACTTGATGAAAGTGGGACCCATCTCCTCCAGCGCCAGGCGGAACCGCTCGGGACGGGTCCGCCCTTCCGCGATCCGCTTGATCCGCACCGGCGCGATCCGCTCGCCCAGGCGGACGAGCACGCGGGACCGCAGCGCATCCGCCACTTCCTCCAGGCCGTACTTCATCAAGACCCCGACGATGTGACGGTATCGACGCAGTCGCTGGAGCCGACTCTTGAACCGGAAGCCCCACGGACTCAAGGGCGACTACTCCGTGCCGCACTTGGTCAGTAGGTCGTCGATCTTGCGTTCGAGTCGCTCGACGTCTTCCTTGCTCGCCAGGTGCAGGCCGTTGACGGTCTGGCGAACCTGGTCGCCGACCAGCTTCTGGAGTTCCGCCTTGGTCCGCTCGGCGCCGTCCATCACGTCCTTGACGAACCCGCTGCGGGTCTCTTTCATGGCCTGGCCCTTGTTGACGTACTCGTCGAACATCTTCTCGGCGCGTTCGCGGGTCATGGTCAGAGCGCCCAGGCCGGCCATCATCAGTTTGTCGAACGTCTCGAACATGGTGTCACCTCCATTCAAGTGTCTGTCCCATCGCATCGGCTGAAGAGTCCGCACCGGCGAACGCATCCCCCGTCGCCGTCCTGCGGCCTTCCCCACAACCATCCATAGTAAGCTGACCCAGCAGCCCATGACAAGAGGAAAACACACAGGACAATCGCGAGTGTCTGTGCAGACTTCCGGGCACATCGTTGGGTGGCACGGGCAAACTTGTTTGCCCGTGGAATCTCGAAGGAGCCGACGCGGCCGAAACAGCACCGTCAAACAAGTTTGGCGGTGGCACCCGACTCCCAGGATATCTTCACACACAATCGCGCGGGGTCTGTGAAAACACACTAGCCATCGGGTGGTCATGGCGAGCGACCGCCTGCTCGTTGTGTGCCCGTAAGAGCCTGCTCTGAGCTTGTCGCAGGGGCATATCGTAGCACGGGCATCTTGCCCGTCAGCAGCATGGGCGCGAGCGCCCATGAATCCTACTCTTATACACGGGCAGGATGCCCGTGCTACTCATGGGCGAGACGCCCATGCTACGGATAACGCCTCACGGCGTCACTACAAACGGACTGCCTGTGCACAGGACGAATCCCAAGCGGAGAGGCTCCGACGCCCGAGAGATCGCGCAGACACGCCGCCTGGACCGTGACCAAAGACCCCGCCAGCCGCACCGGAATTGTCATGCTGAACAAAATGAAGCACCCGGGCAACGGATGCCAATGCACCCCGGTCTCTCGCCTGTCGCTGCGGTTACCATCTTGGGGTAGTGTTCGACGATCCGGACCCGTCGCTCTCGTCGGTCGCAAGCTCTCTGGCGTCCTGGAGCCAGTGGGAGGCCAGGATACTCAGGTCCGCCCAGTCCACCTTCCCATCGCCATTGATATCGCCTGCAATGATCGTGTCGCTGACCGGCTCGCCGAAATAGGATTTGCTCGCTTCAGTAGTCCCGCCGTAGGCGCCCATGTTGATTCGCCCGCCGTTCGGGAATGGCTCATCGCCGATGGGACTGTTCGGATCGCCTGCGTCGATGCAGGGACTGGTCACGTCGTCTTGGACCCAACTCCCGCTCGCAGAAGCCCACCGTCCCGCCTGGCTCCTCAGATGGTAGTCTCCTTCGACAAAGAAGTCGTCGTTCAGATCGTCCGGCGTCCCGTTCGGATCGCAGTATTCAGGGTCAGCGAAGAGCGGATCAAGGTCGATGTTCCCCTCGCCCGGCTGGCCGCCTTGGACATCACTGTATGCCACTTCTACCGACGCACCGCCTGCGGCACCGATTTCCTCGCCGCCATCCCACAGAATCGTGTTGATGATCGAGAGGTCCGCCTTGGCACCGGCATAGCACGCACTGCCAGTCGGTGCCATATTGGCGGAGAAGGTACAAGAGGTCATCGTCGTTCCTGTTCCATCGAAGTAGACAGCACCACCTGCGTCCTCTGCAACATTCCTTATGAAGCGACAGTTCAGGATATTCTCGCTGCATTTGCTGTATATGGCACCGCCAATCTCGGCTGTATTACCCACAAAGATGCAGTTCTCTATAATGGTCGGACCTTGTCCCCTGATATTGATCGCGCCTCCAGTGCCCCGTATCTCCGTGCCAACGCCCGGGGCACAGTTGCTCGCAAACACACATCTTTTGACAACAAATCCATCGGCCTCTGGGTGTGTGGCACGACCCAAAAGGGCGGCTATGGCACCTCCGCCTGCCCCATTGGCATTCCAAACGAACAGACAACTGATCAGTTCCGGCTCTATGCCCGCATGCAAGCAGACCCCAGCGCCGCGATTGCCTGTGAAGGTGCAATTCCTTACGGATGGACGACATGGCCTGATATTCTCGGGCAAATACATCGCAGCGCCGGTCGCAAATCTGACCGTGAATCCATCAAGCACCGTAGTCCTGCTGCACGATTCTGCCGTCACGACGTAACGGGAGTTCTCGCTGCGTGTGGGTTCGTTCAGCAGATCACACGGGTCAGGAACGGGCGTATCGTCTCCGGCCAAATCACCGCAGAGCATGCTCTCGTATACGCTAATACTTCTGGCGTTGGGATCAGGCGTGCCGAGACCGGCAAAGCCACCCCTGATGGCGACGCCATCAAGCAGGCAGAAGCCTGCATTTCGATCTCCAGTCCCATCCGGATGAGCCGAACTTCGATCCGGCGTATAGACTCCCTGCGCCACACGAATCTCGACGGCCTCGCCGGCCGTTTTCGCGTTAGTCAAGGCGTCATGGAGGAATCGATACGCCGTAGTCCAGGAAGTGCCGTCGCCTCCCGTCGGCGCATCGTCATCGACATAGATCACCTTCGCCCAAGTCCCGCCCGCCGCCTGCAGGCAAACGACTGCCGCGAGACTGAATACTGCTGTTTTCGCCTTTATGCTCCGCTCCTTTGGATGAATGGATAATGACCGAATGCGACGGATGCGTCGCACAAGACACGTGCGTGTCGGTCGAAGGGGGCGAGTATGAAAGGCACTGCAAACGCTACGTTATGATGACGACCAAGTATATGAAAGACATCCGGCCCACCTTCGGCTCTCGTCTTCTATCTCCCCTATTGTACCGCCGAGCAGGGTAAGAGACAAGAGGGATTTTGGCCACAGATGAACACAGATGGAGTGCCCCAGAACCGCCCCCTTCGAGGGACGCAGTGGGCCCCAGGCTGACGCCTGCCTTGCCCGCGACGGGCAAGGGTGTGCCCCGCCGGGGGACTTGGGTCCAAGCGAGCCGGGACCAGCCCGCCCCCCCCCCCGTCTGGCCCACAGGCCTGCTGCTCGGGTTGAGAATCAGCATTGCTTGTTCTTGAGAAGGATAAGAGGGCGATCTCGAAACAAGTCTGAGCCGGTCGCTTGTGGGCGAGGAGGGTCCGGCGTTCAAGCTCGCTTGATAAGCCGGACCCGGACGAAGACCATCCCGGCAGCCCCTGCCGGGACACGCGAAGCGTGCTTGGCGACCGGCGGCCCCACGTACCGCAACCCCTCTCACGATCCCAGCGACAACCATCTGTGTGAATCTGTGGCTAATTCACTACCTGCTCGATTTTGAACCACTTCCGTCAATCGCCAGTATAAGGAGGGAAAAGAGCCGATACAGAGAAGTAGCTTCCAGACAGGAGTGACAATGGCTTGTCGCAAACCGAAGGTGGTCGTGATCGGCGCGGGAGCGGTTGGGACGACCTATATGTACGCTCTCCTCCAGACGGGGATGGCCGAGGAGATCGCGCTGATCGACCTCGACACGAACCGCGTGGAAGGCGAGATCATGGACCTCTCGCACGGGCTGCCCTTCCTGGCGCCGGTGAGGATCAAGGCAGGGACGTATGAAGACTGCGCCGACGCGTCGCTGATCGTCATCACCGCAGGCGCCAAGCAGGCCCCGGGACAGTCGCGCGCGGACCTCATCCGCGTGAACGCAGGGATCGTCCGCGCCATCTGCACGCAGATCGCACAACAGGCAAGCGACGCTGTCGTCCTGATGGTGACCAATCCGGTCGATACCCTGACGCACGTCGCACTCGAGTCGCTGGGCTGGCCGCGACAGCGGGTGATCGGGTCTGGCACCGTTCTCGACAGCGCCCGATTCAAGTACATGCTCAGCCGGCACTGCGGGATCGACGCTCGCAACGTACACGCCTACATCATCGGCGAGCACGGGGACAGCGAGGTCGCGGCGTGGAGCCTGTCCCATATCGGCGGCGTGGCCATTTCGGACTACTGCCGGATCTGCGGTGTCTGCAACAGCGGACAGTATCACAAGCAGATCGCCGAGCAGGTCCGCGATTCCGCCTACCACATCATCGATTACAAAGGCTCGACGTACTATGGGATCGGCCTGTCGCTCGTCCGCATCACCGGCGCGGTCCTGCGGAACGAGAACAGCGTCCTGACGGTCTCCAGCCTGCTGAAGGGCGAGTACGGAATCCACGACGTGTGCCTGAGCGTTCCGTGCGTGGTCGGCGAGCACGGCGTGGTCCGGATCATCGACGCCAAGCTCGCACCCGAGGAGCAGGAGTCGCTCCAGCGATCCGCGGAGGCCATCGCGAAGAACCGCCCATAATGAAGAGTTTAACTCCGAAATCCGAAACAAGCACAAAGGACCGAAATCCGAAATCGGAAACGGGGTTCCGTCGGCAACGACGAAATCGTCATGCTGAACGAAGTGAAGCATCTGGGCCCCGTAGGAGACGTGGCATCCGAAGTCGATACGCATCTTCCACTCCCAGGCCAGGTCCTTCGCGTTGCTCAGGATGACAGAATTGGTCCAGTACTCTGCTGAGAGTGGAGTCACGACGCAGCAGAAAGACGGGCTACACCCACGGAATCGCCCAATCCCCCGCAACGGGAGGGGCGACGGGGCACAGTCCGTGCCCTCCCGCCACTTTCCCGCAGGGCATCCGCTGATTCGCTCCCCATTGTCGAGGAACTTGACAGGCCGCAAGCAGATCAATATTCTCACTCACGTGAAGCCGGAGAGAGGAGGCTTCTCAGGAGCCCGCCGAGGTTGGGTGAACAGAAACGCTGCACCACCAATCGGAGCGACAACATGAACGATTGCCAGATCATTGACACCGATGCCGACAACATCGACGGTTGTGGCGTCTGCCGCTACAAGAGCGGCAAGAACGAGGGACGTCGTCGCAAGCTGGATTGGCTCAAGAAGCACTACGCGGAAGGCCTGAGGTTCAAGGTGCTCCGCTCGCGCGAATTCGGCGATATCGGGATGATCGAGTATGCCCCCGGCCGTCATGCGTGGAGACCCGTCGAGGCGGAGGGTTACCTTGTCATCCATTGCTTGATGGTCCACAGCGAACACACGGGCAAAGGGCTTGGGTCCCTCCTCCTGGATCGCTGTCTGAAGGACGCGAAGAGGAGCAAGTGCCGGGGGGTCGCCGTAGTGACCAGTTCCGACAGTTTCATGGCGGGAAGCGATTTGTTCCTCAAGGCGGGTTTTGTCTCGGTGGACCGCATCCCTCCCTACGAGTTGCTCGTCAAGAAGCTCCAGAAAGCAGCCCCCGATCCTCGTTTCATCGTCGACAGGGAGCGACTATTGAAGAGGTACAGGAAGGGCCTGACGATCCTGGCTGCCGATCAGTGCCCGATGATTGCGAAGTGCGTAAAGGACATTGCGGAGGCGTCCAGATCGCTCGGGCTGAAGACGAGAGTGGTTCGAATCGGGAACGCCAAGGAATCAAGGGAGCTCCCAACGCCCTACGGCGTATTCAGCATCGTCCATGATGGAAAGCTGATTGCCGAGCGCCCGATCAGTGCAACGCGATTCAGGAACATCATGCGCGCGAATGCATCTCTTCGGGGCCACGGAAGATAACACATCACGGCGTCACTACAAACGAAGAGAAGACAACGCCTTGCGGCGTCGCGGCGAACGCGGCGGATGGGAATCATGGGCGGGACACCCATGCTGCTCACGGGCAAGATGCCCGTGCTGCGAAAACGCCTCACGACGCCACTGCGAACGACGAGAGACGAGCGACGCGATCTCCGGCCGAAACGCTTCACGCTGCACCCTTCACGCTTCACGATCCATCGTGCGAAACGAACCCAATTCGGGAAGGAGGACCCGCCCGCCCGGCGTGGGAAGGTCGGGCGTGACCCGTCAACAGACATAAGAGAGCGGTGAGTCGGCCGTCCTACCGGATGCCGGCGGGGTCCGTGACGCGGATCTCGTCGAACCAGAACTGCATCCCGACGAAGTCGTGGTACTCGGAGACGATCTCGAACCGGTCGACGGCCGACCAGTCGAAAGCCCCTCTCGGATTGAACCAGGCGTTGTCCCACGCGCCGCGATCTTTGAAATCTGAAAGTGGAATCTGCACGCGATGCCATTGGCCGTCCCAGGGGGCGACGCTGTGGTCGATAGCCGTGCCCATCCGCCAGGGGTGGTCCGCGGGGTCGTCGGTCTTCGTGTCGAGGAATCGAAGCTCGATCTTCGCGGTCGGCGTGTCGCCTCGCACCCAGAGATCCAGGGCGCTGCCATGCTGCACGAGGAACGTGAGGTCCTTATCGGGCCGGAGGTTGAAACCGAGGGCGTTGTACCGAGCGAGCCCGGTGCAGTAAATGCAGTACGCCCCCTCGGCGGGATCGAGATCCCAGAAGTAGTCCACGGTCCCCTGGGTCGTGTAGCCGGAATTGGAGACGCCCGGCGCGACGAAGTCCGCGTAGAGGTCAAAGCCCGCGACGTCCGGCGCGAAGACGAACGGCGTCTGCTCCGGCGCGGTCAGGCCGAGCGCCTCGACCATCGGCACGTTCAGGTCGTGCTCGAACAGCTCGTTCGACCCGGCGTGGAACAGGCCGAAGCCGCCCTGGTAATCCCAGATCGTCCAGGCGATCCCCTTCTCTTCGAGGTACTCGCGGACGACCTGGTACCAATAGACCCGCTGGTCCTGGTCGCTGTTCTTGCGGTAGACGCCGAGCTCGCCGCAGAAGATGGGGACCTTCTTCTGATCGCGGAACGCGACCGCGATGTCGATCAGCTCCTTGACGCGCGCCACGGTCCCGCTGCTCGGATATGAGGCCAGGCCGCTCTCGATCCAGGTGCCCTTCAGTTCGTCCGGGCAGGCGGGCATGGGACCCGCGCCGTAGGGAAACGGCACGCCCGCCAGCGGTTCCATGGACGGGTCCGTCCAACTGGCGCCCTGGTGGGTGAACATGAACGGGTCGTAGAAGTGAAAGGAGTAGATCAGGTTGCCGCCCGTCCGATAGACGGGCACGTACCTGAGGTTGTTGTAGCTGCCCCAGCCGGCGCCGGTGACGACGATCGTGTGCGTAGGGTCGACCGCGCGAATGGCGGCGATCACCTTCTCCTGGATCTTGACCCACGTGGCGTCCTCGATCCCGTGCGGCTCGTTGAGCACCTCATAGTAGAGATAGGCCGAGCGGTCCTTGTAGTGCTCCGCCATCTGGGTCCAGATCGGCACGAGGACCTCGCCGACGTCGTCCGACGTGCTGGCGTCCACGTCGAACGTGTGGTTGTCCAGGATCAGGTGCAGCTCCAGCTCCTCGCACCAATCGACGATCTGGTCGAGGAAGCAGAAGAACAGCGGATCGACGGTGTAGGCGGGCGCCCCGTCCGTCATGAAGTGCAGGTTGATGGGCAGGCGGATCACGTCGCAGCCCAGGCTCTTGATGTTGACGAGGTCCTGCTTCGTGAACGAGGTGAACTGGATCTCGCGGGGACTGCCGGCCTGGAGCCAGCCGGTCAGGTTCACGCCGCGATGGAAGGGAGTCTCGACGCCCGCAGCGGCCGCCGGAACGAGAGGGTCCAGACCCAACATGCAGACGACACCGACCAGAGCAAGGAACATCGCACGATGAAACCGCATACTTGGCACTCCTCCAAATCCAGACCCAATGGAGCCTTCTGCCGTCATTATAGCAGACGAAGCCCTCGTTTCGAGGTGCGAACCGCCCTTTTTTTTCCGTTGACAGGCCGGGCGGCGGGCCCTAGAATTCCTTTGTCGGGTGTCAGTCGCGGCTGTAGCTCAATGGTAGAGTGCTACCTTCCCAAGGTAGATGTTGTGGGTTCGAATCCCATCAGCCGCTGTGGCAATAGGTGCGGGAATTGGCTCATTCACGCGCGACGCGCCTCACGGGCTAAGGATCCCAATGAGCTTTTCAATTACCTGCATCAGTTTCTCCTTCCTCACCTCCCCTACGCGGTAGAGCACGATGTGGGTGTCCGCAGTAAAGAGACGGTTGGGGCGGATGTTGCTTGGCTGCTTGAGGCTCCCCGAAGAGAAGTCGGAGTCGTCAAGCGGAATGGCGTAGCTATCCTTGATTCTCCGACTTGTCAGTTGACAGAGAATAGCATCGTCACCTTCGAGAGCGGCAACCACCAGAGCCGGTCGGCGTTTGGACTGGCTCAGATCGGAGAAAGGAAATGGTATGACGACGACGTCCCCTTTCACAAATCTCGCCACGCCCGATCCTCCTCCGGCTTGAGCCAGTCCCTGGACAAGGCGGACTCGCTCATCATGGCAGGCTCCATCTTCTCTCGGGCAATCCTCGCCTTCAGAAAACAGACAAAATCGAGCACCTCGGCAAGAAGAGGTTCAGGGACCTGTTCGATCTCGTTGATGAGCAATTCCTTCGTCGTCATTGTGCTGCACCTCATTTCTTCCTCCATCTTACCCATTTGGGCCAGAGAAGTCAACCATCGCGGAGGAGGCAACGTGCAGACCGTGCCGACGCCTTGGCGGTCGCGAAGGGCGTGCATGACCAGGCCGTCCGACGCACTGGATGGACAAAACACCGGGGCCCACACCGTGTGGGTGCGGGCCCCGGAAAGACATCGAATCCCATCGATCCACGCCTTCGGCGCGATCTCCTGTGCCCGCCCGACCTTCCCGTACAGCGAAGATCAGCACCGACACAGGTCCTCCTGGTCACAGTTCAGGAGCGACGTAGTCTCCTTCGTAGAATCGCACGCAATCCAGCCAGAAGGTGCCGGCGGCATAGCCGACGTGGAACGTGACGGAGACCGGCGTGACGGTCGAAGTCATTTCGGGCGTCGTCGTGGTGTACTCCGCCCACTCCGTCGTCATGGTGAAGGTGTGCTCGCCATATCCGGTGTACGACCCGCCGTCCTGTTCCGGCTTGAAGTTGATCTGGCGGGTGCCCTGGTCGCACTTGCAGAACGCCGACAGGGTATACTTCTTGCCCGCTTCGAGGACGTGCGGCGAGTGCTTGAGGCCCGACTCCCAGAAATTGGCGGGTTTGCTCGGGACCGTCACTTCCATGCAGTAGCTGCCCTCCGCCGGGTCGGTCTGAACGGCCGTGATGGTGGCGCCGTACGCGCTCCAGGGATCGACGACGCCGGTTTCGAAGTCGCCGTTGGCGAGCAGGTTCTCGTAGACCTGCTCCACGACGCGGCCCACCCGGATGTCGTCGATGTAGATCCATCCGGAGTCGCCCGCAACCGGGTTGGCGGGGTTGCCCACGCCGACGTACAGCCTCTTGACCTTGGCGGGATTCACGCCGCTGAAGTCGGCCAGCGGGATCCTCACCTCGACCCAGTCGCTCGCGGTCACGACATCCGCCCGGCTCACCGTGGCGCTCTTGTTGGCGCTGTCCTGGAGCGTGACGAAGAAGTTCTCCGGGCTGTTGTGCATGGAGGAGCTGATGGCCGCGCCCTGCCAGGAGCCGGTGGCGCCGGTGGCGGCGATGTTGTCGAACTCGTAGGTCCGATTCACGCCGGCCTCGTGCGATGTCACCGCGAAACCGATGTAGATCGGCGCCGTCATGGTCGGCGTCGTCACGCCCATCGACTTCCAGTCCTTGCCGTCGGCGGACACGTAGGCGGCAATCTGGCCGGATGTCATCGAGATCTTGACCCAGTACGGAACCGTGACGGCCGTGGCCAGCTCGACGCTCGTCGTGTCGCCGTCGGTTTCATTCCGGTACTGGAAGGCGGCGCCGTTGCCGCCGCCGCCGGTCATGACGACCATAGCGTGGGCCGAGCCGCCGTCGAGGCTGTCGCGAATCATGACGCCGCCCTTGGCCCAGGTGTTCGACCCGGTGCCGTTGCTGGCGACCCGCGCGACCAGGGAGCCGTCGCCGGCGAGGGTCTTGTAGACAAAGGTGAACTCGTCGGAGTAGTCCTCGATGTCCGCACCGGCGCCGGTGACGGTCATCTTGCCGCCGGTTTCGGAAACGGCGACCTCTCCCACCGCCGGATACCCGCGGACGTACAGGACCAGATCGGTCACGCCCTTGACCGTCCAATCCGCAGCGGGCGAGAACTCCCGATACGCCTGGCTGAAGTAGGCGGAATACGACGCGCCGGTGTTGTCATAGAAGAACGGCATCGACTGATTGCCGCCGTGGACGATGGTCCTCTCGCCAAAGGTCCCCTCGACGGCCTCCAGATAGCCCACAGTCGAACCGTTGTCCTTGGTGGTGTAGCCGTCGATCCAGGTGTCGTAGATGCGGTTCTCGTCGTCGTCGTAGCTCTCGAAGTCATCGACGACGAAGTGATCCGTCGTGGTGAAGCTCCAGACGTCGCCCACGCGGACGGCGGGGTCGGCAGCCTCGTTGATCTCATCCACGCGCCAGTAGTAGACCGTGCCGTACGCGAGATCCGCGAGCTGGTAGCTGGTGGTCGTCACAGCGGAAGCGGAGGCCGTCCCATCGATCACCGCCTGCTCGTCGGTGCCGAAGTAGACTTTGTGCGAGACGGCTTCCCGTCCGGGACGCCAGCTCAGGGTCGGCGACAGAGACACGTCGTCGTCGCCGTCCGCCGGCGACGGCGCGCGGGCCACCACCGGCTCCTGGTAGAACCGGACCTCGCTCAGGCCGTACTGCTTGAGGCCCACGGTGCTCCAGTTGCTGTTGGCCGTCAGACGGACGTACTGGGCCATGACCCCGCCGAAGTCCACGGTCGTGTTGTGGGCGTAGCCGGTCTGGGCGGACGCCTTGGCGAACTCCACGTCGCTCAGCACGGTCCAGGTCGTCCCGTCCAGGGAGTACTCGATGGTGACATCCTTGAATCCGTAGCCGAGCACCAGCTCGAACTCGACGTTGTAGTTCCAGACCCACATCTCGTCGAGCTTGTAGGCCCGGTCGAACTTGTACTGAATCCAGGCCGGCAGCGTTCCGGCGGCGCTGGTGAGCCACATATCGGTGCTGGCCGTGCCGTGCAGGTCGTCGGCCAGCCCGGATCCATTCACCGTGTTGGCCGGCCCCGTCGTGGCCTTGTCCGAACTGGACGCGGTCGCGATGATGTTCTCGATCGGATAGGTAAACGGCTCGGACGTAAAGCTCCACACGGCGCCCTTGAAGGTGGCAGGAGCCGCGGGGGCGTTCACTTCATCGACGCGCCAGTAGTAGGTCTGGCCGAATCCGAGCGGGCCCTCCGGATCGAAGGTCGTTTCGCGCTGGCCCGCACTGACGAGCACGCCCGCCGTGCCGGTCGTAGCGTCGTTCACGTCGTCGAAGCTCGTCCCGAAATACACGTCGTGGGTTTGGGCATAGGGACCCGCGCTCCAACCCAAGACCACCTCGCGCGGCACGTCCGTCGCGCCGTCCTCGGGACGGGGATCTGTCGCGGTGAAGACCTTCACGAACTCCGGAGGCACGTAGTCGCCCTCGAAGAGCCGGATGCCGTCGATCCAGAAATCGCCCTTCGCAAACCCGAAGTGGAACGTCGGGCTGGCGGGACGCACGTCGGCGGTCATGACGGCCGTGGTTGTGTAGTACTCCGCCCATTCGTCGGTGATCGTGGCGACCAGTTCGTTGTAGCCCGTCCACGGATCGGCCTGCAACTCCGGCTTCAGCCGAACCTGGAGCGTCCCGGATTTGGACTTCATGAAGCAGGCGAACGTGTACTTCTTGCCCTTTTGGAAGGTGTGACTGTTCTCCGTCATACCCATGTCCCAACTGTTGGCGCCTGCCGTGGCAACCTGGATGTGCAGGCAGTACTTGCCCTCGATCGGCGCCTCCGGGACATCGGCGCCGGCGCACTCCGTCACCACGGTAGCCGTCACAGTCCCGTACGTGGCATAGGGTGCGATCACACCGCTTTCAAAACCGCCGTTGGTCATCTGATTCACCCCCTCCTGTCCCTGTCCCGGCCCCGCCGTCAGCAGGCCGATCAGCAGAACCCCTATCCACAATGCTCGATGTCTCATACTGTTCGCTCCTTACTTAGTGACCGTTTCTCGACCCTAAGACATACTGCACGAACGGAGGCGCCCCGACGACGCGTCGGAGTCCCTCGGAAATCCACCTACAATGACACCAGGGATGCATCGACGCCCGGACCGCTTCCCCTGCAATACGACCCCGGCCGACGACACGAAGCACCCCAGGAAATTCCCCCGTCCCGTAAGATCTGCGTGCCCAGCATCATAACACCCACCTGCGTCACCACCCTGGTCAGTTCTGGCCTGGCCGCCGCTGCCGGCCGCGTTCCTCGACCGCGCAACAGCCATTTTATCGGACACTCCAGCAAGGACCTATATTATGCAGCGTCGCACCGAATGTCAAGCCCAAACGTTCCTTGCCCCTCACGCGGATGCACGGAGACCCTGGATTGTCATTCCCGCGAAGCCGTTCATGGGCCTTTGGCCCACCCGAAGGGGATGGAAGTAGTGGCGGTTCGCCAGGTTACACATAAGTCTTGTTCAGTACACGACTTGGCGTGTTTGATTCCGTTGTCCGTCCGTCTATTTCCAGAGGAGGGCGCAATAGCACCCCTCGAACCGGGCGTAAGAAAGATCTTTGGGGCCCGGCCCCGAGGCATCCTTCTTGCATCGACACGACGGCAACGATCCGAGCCTGCACCACTTTGCGAATTCGTGTGATTTCCGCGTAGACGGCGCGGCGTGCAGGGTTATGATTGGCGTTCAGCAGTCCGATCTCGGGACGTGAACAGCCCAATACAATCAGGAGCTTCGTATGACGGCAATGACGCGGACGCAAATCATCGTGACGGCCCTCATGGCGGGATTGGCCATGTCCGCCGTGCTGGCGGCACAGGAGAGCAAGACAGCGCAGCTCACCATTCAGGCCGACCAGGGCAAAGAGACCATCAACCGCAATATCTACGGGCACTTCGCCGAGCACCTGGGCCACTGCATCTACGGCGGCATCTGGGTCGGCGAGGACAGCGACATCCCCAACACGCGGGGCATCCGCAACGACGTGGTCGGGGCCCTCCGCCAGATCAAGATCCCGGTGCTCCGCTGGCCCGGCGGATGCTTCGCCGACGAGTACCATTGGAAGGACGGCATCGGGCCGCGTGAGCAGCGCCCGACCATGGTCAACACCCACTGGGGCGGCGTCACCGAGAACAACCATTTCGGCACGCACGAGTTCCTCGATCTGTGCGAGCAGTTGGGCTGCGAGCCCTACATCTGCGGCAACCTCGGCAGCGGGACCATCGAGGAGATGGCCGACTGGGTCGAGTACATCACCTTCGACGGCAAGAGCCCAATGGCGGACCTGCGTCGCAAGAACGGACGCGAGCAGCCGTGGAAGCTGACCTACTTCGGCGTCGGCAACGAGAACTGGGGTTGCGGCGGCAGCATGAGACCCGAATACTACGCGGACCAGTACCGGCGCTACCAGACCTACGTGAAGAGCTTCAGCGGCAATCGCATCTTCAAGATCGCCTGCGGCCCCAACGGCGCCAACTACGACTGGACCGAGGTCCTGATGAGCCAGCTCGGCGGCCGGCGGCCCATGATGCACGGCCTGGCCCCCCATTACTACTGCGGCACCGGCCGACGCAGCCGATCCGCCACCGAGTTCACCGAGATCGACTGGTTCTGGAACCTCCGCGGCGCGCTGCGGATCGAGGAGATCCTCGGCGGCCATGAGAAGATCATGGACAAGTACGACCCGGACAAGCGGGTCGCGATCATCTTCGACGAGTGGGGCGCCTGGCACGCGGTCGAGCCCGGGACGAATCCGGGATTCCTCTATCAGCAGAACTCGCTTCGCGACGCGATGGTCGCCGGGCTGACGCTGAACATCTTCAACAATCACTGCGCCCGCGTCCGAATGTCCAACATCGCCCAGACCGTCAACGTCCTGCAGGCGATGGTCCTGACGGACGGTCCGAAGATGATCCTGACGCCGACGTACTGGGTGTACTACCTCTACACGGTGCATCACGACGCGACGCTGCTGCCGACGGAACTGGGCGGGCCGGAGTATGCGTTCGAGGGCGACCAGGTCCCCGCGATGAACGTGTCCGCGTCCCGAGATCGGTCGGGCAAGATCCACGTGTCCCTCGTGAACATCGATCCGCACAACGCGGTCGAGGTCACCGCGAAGGTCCAGGGCGCTGCGCCGAAGCAGATCAGCGGACAGGTCCTCACCGCCGCCCAGATCAACTCGCACAACACGTTCGAGAAGCCGGCCGTGGTCGAGCCGGCCGCGTTCACCGATGCGAAGGTCACGGACACCGGCTTCACCGCCAGGCTGCCCGCCAAGTCCGTGGTCGTGCTGCAGTTGGAATAACCAGGGCGGCTGCAAAGCCGCTGCGGAGGCGTGCTCCGGCTCATTGAATGCGCCGGAGCCCTTCCTGGAGCACAACATGGCCCTTGCCCGCCCACGTCTCTGGGGCTCCCAGGACAAGTGAGTCCCGCAGCCTGCCCGGGTGCATGTCCGTATCCGCGCCCATGCGTTGGAGGGTCATGGAGGCGGTGGATTGCCATTCCCGCGCAAAGCCTGCCCCCGACCCGATCGGGGGCGGGAATCCACTCCCCAGGTCGCGCCTGGTCCCGAGGTTCCTGGATTCCTGCTTGACTTGGAGCGGCCTTCGGCCGCAACCCAAGTGCTGGATATAGAGGAACGGACGGACCGATCCGGAATCCGCCGCCCCGACGCGGAGCGGCGCTTCGCGCCGAGGGCGGCGGGAGTTTGACGCGTTGGGGCCACCAGCGATCAAGGGGACTGCAACGTCCCCCGTGGTGCGCCAAACTCGCCAGCGAGCGTTTCGCTCGCGTTCACGCCGGAGGCTGCAATGCGAAAAACTCCCCTCGCACGACCGCTTCGGGCGTGCCTGCCATCCATTGGAACGGACGTTCCGATTCGCACGTATCGGGGGCGATGGGCGTGTCCTGTCTGAAATGCTTGTCAGAAAAGCAAGATGCGGCGCCTTGGCAGGGCAGGAATGACAGAGTGCGGACAAAGCTTCGTTACTCTATGGGAGGCAACAAGAGCGGTCATGCACCCGGCGTACCCATGTATTCCACATAGCGGTTGAAATGGGATGCACAGCGTGGTACGATGACATGTGTGCCGTGCAGGAGTACAGGCTGTGAAGTCAAAGGGAGATGCCGGTTCAACTCTTTGGGAAGGAGGATTACGATGTCCAGGAAACTGTTTGTCTCGACTCCTCTCGTTCTGCTTCTGACATTCGCAATCGCAAGGCAGGCGTCGGGTGTGCCCTTGCCAAGCGGGTCGCTCAAGGTGGGCACGGTCATCGACGTGGGGAAGGACCTTCTCGTCAAGAATTCCATGTACAACCCGCGTTCGTTCGCTGGGAAGAACTATGTCGTTCAGATCAATGCCCCCCACCGTGCGGTAGGCTGCTATCCGGCGGGCTCGGCCGGCTATGAGGCGCTGGCCAGTATTGGCGAAGGCGGCGAGGTCCGTATGGCCGGCGCGTTTCCAGCGGCAGAGCACGTGCTGCTCGCCGGCGGCGCCAGCAACGACTACTTCTCCCGGATCAACCCCAACCTGGACCTGGACACCCGGGTCTTCGCGACGAGTCTGGCCGTCACGCCCAGCTCCTTCGACTGGGTGGACGACAACACGATCATTCACAACAGCTACAAGAGCGGGCTCAGGACCAATCTGTACCTGACGGACGTCGCTGCCGAGCCGTTCCAGGTCGCCGCCAACACGAGATGGAACGCCAACGGCTATGTGACAACCGCCGCAACGACGCGTATTCGGAACGTACGCGTGGGCGATGTCTACAGCGGCTACGCCTACTACGGCGACTCCGGCGCGAGCACCGCGGGCTTCTGGGCCATTGACCTCGCCACCGGTGTGTCCTACCCGTTGGGAACCCTCAGCGTGACCGGCGACGGCAGTTGGGGGCTCTGGACCGTCAAAGAAGTGGACGGATTCCTGTACGTCCACACGACCCACGACGGCATCTACGTCTACAGCATGACCAACGCGACCACCCTGGACGCTCTCTGTGCCAGACACACGAAGGAAACACTCAATGCCCTGGCTGAAGACACCAATCCGAACTGGGGATTCGACGTGGTGGATGGGGGGAGCAGGATGCTGCTGAGCGCCGGGCTCGGCAGGGTCATCGAGATCATCGACGCAAGGACTGCCAATGCTCCCGATCCGCGCAACGGCGCGGTCGATGTGGCGCAGACGCCGGTCCTTGGCTGGTCGGCCGGAGTGGCGGCCGCTTCGCATGACGTCTATTTCGGCGCCGATGCGAACGCGGTGCGAGACGCCAATACCAGTTCGCCCGAGTACCAGGGCAGTAGAGACCTCGGTTCCGAGAGCTACGAACCGGGACCGCTCGAATGGAATACCACGTATTACTGGCGTGTCGATGAGGTCAACGACGCCGATCCAAACAGCCCGTGGACGGGACGCGTCTGGTCCTTCACGACGGCCGACTTCCTCGTGATAGAGGACTTCGAGGGCTACAACGACAGGGAGGACGAGGGCACGTGCATCTTCCAGACCTGGATCGACGGCCTGGAAAACGGCACCACCTCGTATGTCGGCTACGAGACGACCACCGCCGGCACATTTGGCGAGACCGTCGTAGTCCACAGCGGCTTCCAGTCGATGCCGCTGAGCTACCAGAACAGCAAGAAGCCGTACTATGCGGAGACGAGCCGAACCTGGAAGGCGGCGCAGGACTGGACGCTCCACGACGTGGACACGCTCACGCTCTACGTCCGAGGCAGCGAGGGGAATGTTGCCGTGCCGCTGTACGTCGCACTGGAAGACGCCGCGGGCCATGTGGCGGTTGTCGGCTACGGCGATGAGACAGTCATCCAGGGAATCGAGTGGATCGAGTGGACGATCCCCTTCAGCCAGTTTGCCGGCGTGAATCCGGCCTCTGTCAAGACGATGTACATCGGCCTGGGCAACCGGGACAATCCGACCCCAAGCGGCACGGGATTGATCTACATCGACGACATCAGGGGCACGAAGCCCGACGCAGGACGGTAGTGCGGTCATCAGCAGCCGTGGTTCTGGTCCACGGATGCATCTGGAGTCTCACGGTTCCGAGGCCAGGGACGGTCCTGCGAAGAACTCGACGGGCTGCGACCAGTGGCTCCAGCGGCCGGTGGTGTCCTTCATGCGGACGCGGACGCGATACAGTTGGCCCGCCTGGAGACCCGTCGACGGGATCGTCACTGTCGCCTGGTACGGAGTGATCTCGTCGCTCTGCCAGAGGGCCTGGATCTCGTATTTGCGAGTCACAGGGTCGTAGTCGGGACCGTTGACGTCGGAGAACTCGGCGATCCGCCATTGCATCGCAGCGAAGGTGTTCGAGCCCTGCGGGTCGCGGAAGGGACCTGCCTCGAACGTCAGGGCGTCGAGCGGGTGGCCGTCGGGGCCCGCGTAGGCAATGGTCGGCGTGTACGGGACCGCGGCGGCGTCGCCCTCGAACCCCGCCATCTGGTCGAGCACCGCGGCCCGCCCGCCCGCGGGGACATATCCGCTGATGTTGCCGCTGGACCAGGTGTGATTGCCGATGAAGGCGAACAGCTTCATGTCCTCGACCTTGTCGTCCAGGGACCAGGTGAAGGTGCCGGAACTGTAGTGGCCGGTCACGTGCTTGCCCGCGGTGTCGCTGCTGTAGGCCGAGGACGGCAGACGGGTCCATCGATCCTGGTCCGCAGGGGCGAAGTCGCGGATGGTCGCGGCCAGGTCCTCCAGGAGCGGATCGATCGTCTCCGGGTTCCACAGCAGATCGCGGAACTCGCGGAGGTAGTTGCGAAACTCCATCTTCATGGCGGTCATGCCGCCGGGGTTGTCGGTGTGGGCCTTGCCGTCGTTGCCGCTGGGCTCCAGGACCTTCCAGGGCTGCTGGGGGCCGTCATTCCAGTTGGGTCCCCACGTCAAGTCGGTGTCGTAGGGCAGCATCCAGAGCCAACCGTAGAGGTTCTGTCCTGTGGGGTCCGGCTCGAAGAACCAGGCGATGTTCCTCTTCTCCCCGGCGTAGTCGTTGTCGTACTGTCGAACGGCCTCGCACATCGCCAGGTATCGGAAGTACTTTTCATAGTTGACCAGTTGGCGCAGGGCATCCTCGCTCTTACCCGAGGTCAGTTGGCTGACGAGGTGGGCGCAATCGGAGGCGTCGTTGACCGCATCGCGACCCTGATGCCGCTGGGCGTCGAGGTCGGAGATGCCCGACGAGAACTTATACAGGTTCCCGTCCGGCATGCCCTGGCGGTCCATGAACCGCCCATCGTAGTCCTCCATCGCGAGGAACAGGCCCCAGAAGTCGCCGTGGTACTGGTCGGGGTCTTCCTCTTGTCCGTCGACGACGCGGAAGTGGAACCAGTAGGCGTCCCAGGTGGGGACTCCCACGAGGTTCCAGAGGACGGAGTTGGCGGCCTCCGTCAGACCGAAGTTGCCCTGGCCGTAGTCCTGGGTCCGGTTGTCGAACATCTTGCTGACGTTCAAGTCGTGCCAACCCTGGGGATAGGGCCGGCCGAACCGATCCTTCGCCTGGAAGTCGGCGGCGCGATTGAAGCGGATCTTCATACTCCTCTTCCCGGCCAGGTGGTAGCGCCCGTTGGCGCCGCGGAGACGGTAGTTGATATGGTCGTAGACCTTGCCGTCGTACACGAAGGCCCCCTCCCAGTTGAAGGCCTTTCGCGCGGGATGGGCGTTGCCGACGAGCAATTGGTCGCTGCTCCTGTAGGCATAGCACTGGGCGAGGTCCTCGGCCCGCGTAATGAGGGTGTAGACCGGGATGCTCTCGAGCACGTCCGGCGTGTAGACGTGCGGCGATCCCAGGACGGAGGTCGTCGCCACGTAAGGCGGCACGCCGTCATAGACCCAGCAGGCGAAATTTGCGGACGCGTCGTCGCTGTACGGGACTGTGACGGACAGGGGCACGCCTGCGGCGTCTGTCGCGGTGATCCGGTAACGGACCAGGGTGCGATTGGCCTGGCCCGGGATGACAGCGGTGAAGACTGAGCCGGCGCCGTCATCAGTCATCGCAACGGTCGTCCAGTTGGCCGGATCGACGAAGTCGGGATTCTGCTGCCTGGGCGTGTCGGCGTCGGCCTTCAGTTGGGCCAGCGGGACCGGCAGCCAGGCGGGAATATACTGCCCCGGCAGGACGATCTGGTACGACAGGCTGACGTGGCCCACGCCCTGCGGGTCTGTGACCTTCGCGGCGACCAAGATGGGCTCATTGGACAACGGCTGCGCGGGCGTGTGCGAAACCTGTCGGATCTGCGGGGGCGAGTTGCCCGCGTAGACGCTGTTGGCGGCGCCGGGCGTGGCCATCGCGCCGCTGTCGAAGCCGGCCAGTGAGCCTGAGCCCCAGAGTTCCAGATCGAAGACCAGGTCGCTGCTCGTGATGCTGGTGTTGAGCACCTGCACTGCGATGACGTTCGTGCCGACGTTCAGATAGCTGGAAGGGCTGGCCAGGGTCGCCTGCTCCCAGGCGCCGTCGTGGTTGGCCGCCAGTCCCGTGTAGGGCAGCGGGCCGGCGGAGACGTGCCATCGCCCGACCTCCCAGCCGTTGATCCAGACGATGCAACCGTCATCGACGAACAGACGCAGGCGGAGCGAGGCCGGAATCTGGGCAGCGGTCGCGATCTCGAATGTGCCGCGAAGGTACACGGTGCTGTACCGACCCTGCATGTCGGAAAGCGGGGTGTGGATCGTATACGCCGCCTTCGTATCGTATCCGATGGGCGCGGTGGCCGGACCGGTCCAGCCTCGGCCCTCCACGTAGTCGGGCTGCATCCAATTGGCCCCCGGCTCGGAGAAGCCCAGTCGGTATCGCCACTGCGAGAACTGGGTCGGGAAGAGAGACCATTCCGAAGCTTCCGCCGTCTCGCCCACTGTGTACCCGCAGGCCCGCCAGCTTCCGCCCAGCTCGTTGTCGAGAGCCGGATGGATCAGCTCGATGGAACGGCCCTCCGTGTCGGTCGGCCAGGGGAAGCCCAGCTTGTAGTCCACGGTGTCGATCTTGTTGCCCGATCCGTCGCGCAGGGTGAGCGTCTCGTCCTCGTTGCTCAGGCGGCCGGCGAAGGGGCCGTAGCAGGCGAAGCCAAAAGCCGCCCGGAAGGCTTCGGGGTCCTCCGCGACGACAACGTAGCCCCCGGCAGGGATGATCGTGCCCTGAGGGAAGGCGTAGGTGATTCCCCGGCTGAAGTACCACCCGCCGATGTCTGTGTCGGCGAAGCCCGCGTTGAGCAGCTCCAGGAACTCCATGTGGCGGCTGGGGTCCTGCGGATCGTAGAAGATCTCGTTGATGACGACCTGCGGGTTCGCCGAGCTCTGGGCGGACGCGAGGGCATGGAGCAGACAGAGACACAGCAGCACCGGCACGAACGTCGCCTTGCAGTTCATCACTCCAGCCCTCGACGACATGTGTCAGTCCCCTGCCCCCGCATGGAGGGGAGGATCGTCACCCCCCAACGGATTGACCGGTCGAAACCATGCACCATTGCATCGTATTATATCAGATTGGCCTCGATGCGCCAACGGTGCGCGGGGATCGAACCAGGGCGACTGCACGCGCCCTTGAGCAGGCTCGTAGTGACGCCGTAAGGCGTTATCTTCCTCACAAGCAGGAATATGCCCTCACAGGCACACTACAAACTGCACGGTCGCATCCCGTGCAACGGCTTCGGGATCGAATGGCCCATTTGAGCAACTATGGGACCATCGGCAACATGCCAGCCTGGACGATCACGGAGCTGCGTATTCGATCTTCTGGAACGGAATCCGGCCGCTGACGACGTTGCAGAAGGGCTTGCCATCCTTGACCCCGACGTGGCCGTAGCCGGTGGCGGTGGACAGGAAGGCCTTGAAGTCCCCTCGAACGGGCGGCCGGAGATGGAGGACGCGGTCCACCGCGTCGTACCGGGCGCCGCTGTAGGCGCCGAGCAGAGCGTAGCTGGACATGGCCCTCGCGTACCAATGGCCGCACTCGTACTCGTTGAACGGGTTGCGGGCCCGGCCGTCGTAGCGATCGCGCGCCACGCGGACGATCTCCCGACCTTCGTCGAGCATGCCGCGAAGGACCAGGTGCGACGCCACCTGGTACTCGATTCCGGTCCAGACCTCGTTGCTGTAGACGAACGGCAGGGACGGCATCCCGCCCTTGGGCCAGGTGCAGATCAGCAGCCCGCCGTCGTCGCCCACGGCGTAGCCGGGACGCTGCGGATTCGCATGTTCCGAGAGGTCCTTCTTGAGATTGTACTTGTGGACGCTCCTGAGATGGCCGTCCACCTTGGCCTGGTCCAGTGCCTCGGGCAGGCCGCAGACCGCCGCCATCCAGGAACCCAGCACGCCGTCGGAGAGGCAGCCCGTTCCGTACTGGTACTTGGGCCCCTCCTTCTTCAGGAGGTCCAGCGCCTCGGGCGTATAGTTCCTGTTGAAACTCTGGACTTCGAGAGGACTGCCCGCGCGAAGCCCTTCCGTCTGGACCTGCTGGTAGAAGTACTCGCCGTCGAAGAGCTTCTCATTGACGAACTGACGGCCCTTGGCGAGGAGCTCCTCGTAGTAGCCCACGTCGTCGTCGCCGACTTCCCGTCCCATCGCGGCAGCCGCCTGCAGCGCGCCGAGATAGAAGCTGCTGCACATTCCGTCGGGACCCCAGAACTCGATATCATACGTGTTGTGGTGCGGCTCGCGAACGATGCCTTCCGCCTCGGGATCCCACGTCGCGATGCAGTAGTTCAGACTCTGTCGGACCTGCGGCCAGAGCTTCTTCATCCACGCGGTGTCGCCGCTGATCCGCCAGTCGCGATAGACCTTCATCACGCAGCCCAGTTGCCCGTCGCTGGCGGCGTGGAAATCGTGGGCCGGCTCGCGAATCGGCAGCGGAGCGCGGAAATTCTGGTGCCCCTTGTCGTCCTGGCAGACGCAGAACTCCGTCTCGCGCAGCGTCCGTTCGAGCGAGGGAAACAGGTGCGGCATCGCCTGCGCGTAGTTCCAGACGTGCGTACACGATCCGTGGCAGCAGCCGCTCTTGTCGTGACATCCCTCGAACGCCCAGAACCGCCCGTCGATCTGGCGGAGCACGGTCGGCGATTTGAGGATCGTCAGATTAGCCGCGACCGCCTCGACCACTTCGGCCGGCAGCGTCGTTGCGTAGAAGCAATCGCTGAATCTCCTGCTCGCGGCTCGCAGCGTCTCATAGTCCCGGCGCCAGTGACGAACCAACGCGTCGATATCCGCGAACTGCCCTGCGTACCAGGGCTGGTACATCTGGTCCGCGCCCTCGCCGGCTTCGCCGCCCCCCACGCGCAGACTGCTGTGGGGCACGTACCAGCACAGCTTCAACGCGATCGTCTTGGTCTGTCCGGCGTCCAGCTCGAAGGGCACGAACAGCGTGGCGCCCGGGCTCGGACCGTCTTTTTGGGGGAAGTCCCTGCTATAGCAGTTGCCCTCCTCAATGTCCTTCCAGGCCATCGTGAGGGGATCGAACCAGCCGCCGCGGAACCAGGCGGCGTTGACCTTCGTGCCCGGCTCATCCACGAAGGCGGCGAAGTAGCCTTCGTCGTGCTTCTTTAGCGTGCCGCCCGGCGGCTGGGCGAGAACGAACCCGCCCTCGATGGTCCGGATCAGCGGCGGATTCCCCTGCGCCGCCATGAAGTTCGCAGCGTTGAAGGAATAGACCGCCTCGATCTTCCCGCCGGACGTGTTGACGAACCGGTATTCCAGGGCCGCCACCGGCAGCGACGCGCTGTCCGCGTCGGGCGGCGCAAAGGGACTCCAGCCCGTAACCTCAACCTTCAGAGGCATCTTGGGGTCCGCCAGCGCCACCGTGGCAAAGGGGAAACGACTCGCGAAGCTCGCCTCGCGGAATCGCGGGAGCCCGTAGGTCGTGGACCCGAGTCCGTTGCCCGGCCCGTCGTATTGCCCGGCGCGAGGATGGAGCGCGAAGACCTTCCACTTCGGGATCGGGCCCTCCAGGACCCTCGCGACGTTCTGGTCGCCCTTGACGCACACCGCCGCGAAGACTTTCTCCTCGCGGAAGACGTCGGGGTGATTGTGCAGCGAGTAGTGGCTCAGCATCCCGGCGCCTTCCAGGCAGATCATCCCTGCCCCGATGCCGCCCAGGGGAAAGGCCACGTGGTCCAGGTTCTCTTCGGTATACGAACCGTTGTAGGCGTGCTCGGCCCAGGCCGACGTGCCTGGAACCGCCAGGACCACACACCAGGAAACGGCCCACAAGACTCTGCTGTGTCTCATTTCTGCGTCCTCCGTCTGAAAGTCACGGTGTCCGTCACGGCAGCTTGTGATCCGCGGGCTTGAGTCCCTTCTTGAAGCCGCCGAAACCGATGTTGTTCGGATTGTACTCGCCGAGGATGGTCACGTCCGATTTGTCGGGAATCCGGTCCTCCATCCCGACGGCCCAGTAACAGGCGTTGACCAGCACGCGACGGAAGTTCTCGTCCTTCAGATCGCCCGCGTGGCCCATCGTGGTCGTGAAGATCCTCGCGGGCTTGCCCGACTCGCCGGTATACGTGCGGGTCCAGGCGACCGGGAGGGGCTTCTTGTTCGTGTTGGGCTTGTCGTCAGGATTCATGCCCAGAAGCGGCTGGCCCATCAGCACCGGCTTGCAGTCGCCGAAGAGGGTCGTCAGACCGTAGACGTCCGAGGGACCCCAGACCTTGCCCACGCCTTTGAGGATGGGGTGATTGGCCGTGCCTTCGGCCGGGTAGGCGAGCGTGCTCTCCTTCTGGTGGTCGCCGTAATGGCTGATCCAGGTCTCGCCGAGCACCTGCCGGCCGTAGCCGCCCTCGAAGCCCTTCTCCTTGTTGCCCCAAGTCCACTTCGCGTAAGGGCTGTCCTTGCGCTTGGTGTAGTTGAACGGGTGCGTGGCGGTCCGCAGCGCGATGATCGGCCTGCCCGAGTTCGTGTAGTCCATGATGTGCTTCATCTGCTCGTCGGGCAGCTCGCGGAAGCGGGTGAACAGGACCATCAGGTCCGCCTTATCGAGGGCCTCCAGGCCGGGGATGTTGTCCACGGTGATCGGGTCGATCTCGCCGGTGTCCTTGTTCAGCGCGAACAGGACGGTGCAGCGGAAGCCATGATGCGTCGCGAGGATCTTGGCCAGCATGGGCATCGATTCCTCCGAGCGGTACTCCTCGTCCCCGGTGACGAAGACGATGGTCTTGCCGTTTCCAGGCCCCGCGCCGCCCGCATACGTGATCCCGGGCCCTTCCGCGGCTTGGACCGAGGAAAGCCAGCTCGACATGGAAACTAACGCCGCAGCCACCAGCACAAAGACCTTCGCACTTGTCCAGTTCATAATCACTCCCTTCCCTATGCGAGTCAGGCGGTGCGTGGTACGCACCCTGCGGACTCATGAAACCCTGTCTATCCCACGGGACGATTCTCTCAGGAACATTCTCGGGACACTCAGGCACAAAGTCAAGCTTGCCGCGAATGCCAAAGGACAGTCACTACTCGAAATCTCCGCGAACTCGTGCCATGCCCTTCAGCGGGTCGCCATGCCGGCGGTCCGCCCCCTGTGGGCCAGTTCGAGCAATCGGGATGCGATGTCGGCCGCGGCGCTCGGCCGGGCCACCTGCTTGCAGGCCTCGGACATCCGCAAGCGCCGGTCCTCGTCGCCCATCAGCGGCTCCAACTCGTTCCAGAGCCGACGCACACGGTCCTCGGGGTCGGCGACATCGTCCACGATCACCGCAGCGCCCGCATCGACCAGCTTGCCCGCGTTGAGATACTGGTGCCGGTCCTTGTGGAACGGGTACGGCATGCAGATGCTCGGGACTCCCGCGACTGCGTACTCCGCGACGCTGACCGCCCCGCTGCGACCGATGACCAGGTCCGTCGCAGCAAAGAGGTCCGCCATGGCGTCGTAGTAGTCCAGCACTTTGTGGCTGATGCGCGTCCCGCTGTATCCATCCCGGACCGTCTGGAAGTTGTCCAGGCCCGTCAGGTGGACGATCTGCCAGCGGTCGGCAAACGATTCCAGCTTCGGCAGCAACCGGCAGATCGCCTCGTTGATCCGCGCCGAGCCGCTCGATGCGCCGGTAATCAGCAGCGTGCTCTTGCCCGAATCGAGACCGAGTTCCGCGACCGCCCGGCTCGCATCCGGATGCGCAAAGGCGCCCCGCAGAGGACACCCGACCACCTCCGCCCTCGCGCGACTGCGAGAGAAGTACCCCTGGCTCTCCTCGAACTGGAGGAAGATCTCGTCGGCCCACCGGCCGGCGAGGCGGTTGGCCCGCCCGGGGATGATGTCCACGTTCACCATCGCCACCGGCACGCCCAGCTTGTGTCCCGCCCGGCAGACCGGCCCTGCGATGAAGCCTCCTGCCCCAATGACGACCGCGTTCGACCGCTCCGCGATGATCCGCATGGCCATCCGGTAGCTCTGTTGGAAAGTCATGACGAACCGCAGGACCTTGCCCGGATGGATGTAGAGTCCGGTCGCAGGCAGCGGGGTGCGCCCGAACCCAGTCTTGTCGAACACGCGCTCGTCCACCGCTCGCGTGCTGTGGAAGAAATGGACATCCGCCTGCGGCTGTCTCTGGCGGATTTGTTCCGCGACGGCCAGGAGCGGGTAGATGTGCCCGCCGGTGCCGCCGCCCGCGAAGAAGAAAGAAACCGTGTCCACCGTAGCCTCCTTGCCTGTCTGTTTGCCGGACCCGCAAGCGTTCCCGCCAACGGATCGGCTCTATCATCCTAAACGTCGAAACCGGCCTTGTACACCGTTTTGTCGGGCGTCCCCTGCTTTGGTGTCTGGGCAGGTTTCCGAGGACATCGCCGGGTGGCACGGGCAACCTCGTTTGCCCGTGGAGTCTCGAAGGAGCCGACGCGGTCGAAACAGCACCGCCAAACGAGTTTGGCGGCGCCACCCAATGCCAGAGTATCTTCACACACACCCTGCCTTGCGGCGGGTCATCAACGGGTCCGGGACCGTCCCAGGGTGGTGAACGAGTACGGCTGGCCTCCATCGTCCGCGAGGGTCTCGTTGCCCGCCTCGTCGGTCAGCGACAAGACGAAGTAGTAGGTCGTCCCGGCGCTCAGATCGCGGATCTCCACACTGGGCAGATCGCTCAGTTGCGAAGAGGTCGCGGTCAGGTCGTAAGGCCCGCCATTCGTTCGGCTGTAGCGGACTTCCGCAAGGGCCGGCTCATCGGTCAGCAGATTGACGGTCGCGGCGGCGCCGCGAATCTGGACTTTGACATCGAGCGCCGTCGGCGGACTGAAATCGGCCCGCGAGGTTGCCTGACGCCATTGGTCGACACCGCCCAGGCCGTCGTCCGCATCCAGGTACCGAGCGACGAGGATCTGGCCGTCCGCGCCCTGGAGGACGCCGTCGCCGGACGCTGCGACTCCGCTCGAAAGAACGACCTCGCCTCGGAAGACCCCGCGAGAGACCTCCGTCTCCGCCAAGGTCACGACCTCCACATCGCCTCCTTCGGTCTCCAGATACACCTCCTGGCTCCCTGCGTTGCACAGGTCCCAGTCCAGCAGCAGGATCTCGATCCGCGCGCCGTCGGCGTATTCGCGCCGATCCAGATGGATCGTCCCGGCAGACGGAATCGCGCCGCGCAACGCCTCGTACACGTTCAGTCGCCCGTTGGACGAGCAGATCCCTTCGGCGATGGCGTCGCCCGTCGTCGTGACGATCTCCCTCAGCTCGTCGCTGGTCAGCGACGGGTTCGCGGCCAGCAACAGCGCACACGTCCCGGACACGTGCGGCGCCGCCATTGAGGTCCCCGACATGAGCGTGGTCAGACTCGTCCCACCTGCGGAGGACGACACGCCCCTGCGAAGCGATCGGATCCTGGATCCCGGCGCCGCGAGGTCCACCCAACTGCCGTAGTTGGAGTTGTACCAGCGGCGGTCGTTCTCGTCGGTGGCGGCTACAGCCAGGACCTCCGGATAGGAGGCCGGGTAATACAGGGCATCGGAGCCCTCGTTGCCCGCCGCGACGACGACGAGCACGCCGTGCTTAGAGGCGTATTGGATCGCCTCCCGCAACGCGTCGGAGCTTTCCTCGCCGCCCCAACTGCCGGAGATGATGTCCGCGCCGTTGGCAACCGCGTAGTAGATGGCGGGCACCGCATCGCCCGCGTTGCCCTCGCCGCCGGCGTCGAGAATCTTGAGCGCCATGATGCGGACGCTCCAGCACAGGCCGGCGATATCGAAGCCGTTGTTCCCCACCGCCGCAACGATGCCGGCGCAGTGCGTGCCGTGTCCATGGTCGTCGTCAGGGTCGCTGGTGTCATAGGCGAAGTTCCAGCCGCGGACGTCGTCCACGTAGCCGTTGCCGTCGTCATCGACGCCCCCCTGGCCGTTGAGTTCGGCTTCGTTCACCCAGAGATTGCCCTGGAGGTCGCGGTGGTCGTAGTCCACGCCGGTGTCGATGATGGCGACCACGACCTCGTCGCCACCGCGACAGACGTCCCAAGCCTCGGAGGCCTGGATCGTCTTGAGCGACCACTGGGTGCTGTACGCGGGATCGTTGGGCGCGGCGCAAATCGCAATGACCGGATTCAGTTCGGCGTACTCCACATCCGCCCGACTGCGGTACGCGGCCAGGACCTCCTCCGTGCTCGCACCAGCCTGCGCGTCCACACGGACCCGGTACAGCCCGTCGAGACGAGCGGGGGCGATGGAGCCGGCCGAGCATCCCCGCCATCGACTCACACGTCTGAGGCCCTTGCCCTCGACGAGACGACGCACCTGGCGGACCCGCAAGCGATTCTCGCGGAACGCCGGGATATCGGAGACAGACCACTCCACGTCGCTTCCCGCGGGACTGCCGATCGACTCGTCGGTATCGGGCGACGGCGCACGGAACTTGACAAGGATCTCGTTCGGAACATATCGGCTGGCGTCCGCACCGTTTGCCGTCGTCACGGCCACAATGGCCAGCACCGCCGCGACCACGCCTGCGGCGATCTGCGACCCCCTCACTCTACCCTTCTCACAACGGCGCATCGTTACCCCCATGTCCTCCTGCATCCCTGAATACGGGCGCGGACCCATCCACACAGGCTATTATAGCAAAACGGAGTCGGCAAGTCACGCGCAAAGAGGGGAACGCCGTCGGCCCGGCAGGGGCTGCATGATCCTAAGCCTAGCTTTGATCGGAACTTATAGTCGGATCGCAAACCCCGTCGGCAGCGGCGATATTCAGAAGCACGCCCACGGCGGCAGCGGAGAGCAACATGCTGGTGCCGCCGGCGCTGACGAACGGCAGGGAAATACCCTTGGTGGGCCCCAGGTCGGTGACGACGGCGATATTCATGGCTGCCTGGATGCCGATGGCCAGGACGATCCCGGCCGCCAGCAGGCGTCCGAAGCGATCCCGGCACCGCATCACCGCCGCGATCCCCAGGAACAGGAAGAGAATAAACAGGGCGATCACGCCCAGGGTGCCGATCAGACCGAGTTCCTCTCCCACGATGGCGAAGATGAAGTCCGTCGTATCCTCCGGCACATGGCCGTACTTGCAGGTGCCCTGGCCGATCCCCTTGCCCCACAGGCCGCCGGAGCCAATGGCCACCAGCGACTGGTTGACTTGATAAACCGCATCGGGCACCCGCTCCGGGTGCAGGAAGGCCTCTAGTCGCTTGAGCCGGTGCGGCGACTGGAACAGCGCCAAGACAAACCCCACCACCCCCACGGGAAGCAGGGTCAGCAGGTGCCACCACTTGACGCCCGCGACGACGAGGAGAATGAGGCTCATCAGACCGATGAACGCCGCGGTGCCGAAGTCCTCGATCACGACCAGGCCACACACCAGACCGATCACGGCACACAGCGGCAGGAATCGCGCCCAGTATCGTCGAATATCGGAACCCATCGCGGCGCAGGCCGCCGCCAGGAAGAAGATCACGATCCACTTGGCGAACTCAGACGGCTGGAAACTCACGCTCGCGGGTCCCAGCGGGATTCGCAGCCATCGGGTGGCGCCGTACATCTCCGTGCCCACGACCAGAACGGCCGCAAGAAGTCCAATTGCCAGGACGGACAGCCAGACCGTCGGGCACTTGTACCAGCGCCCGCGCAGGCTCCAGATCCGGTAATCCGGCAGCGACGCGGCAAACAGAACCACCACTGCCATGGGGAAGAACATGATCTGCCGCAGGGCCGGGAAATCATAGAACCGGCGCAGGTCGAATTCATACCCCAGACTGGCCCCGGCGGAGAACACCATCACCGCGCCGGTGGCCATCAGAAATAGGATCACCATGGCGATCACGTTGGACAACCGGCTACGCACTGAACTCATAACATCATCTGCAATCAACATTTATCACTCACCCCCTGGACTCCGGAAGGGTCCGGGAATGTGTCCTTTGATCTGTCTTTTCGGCAGATCCCGGCTCCCTTCTTCAGAAATAGTCCGAGTCCGTCGCGACGGTGGCTCCTGGGCCCGGAGGATCGCCGCTGGGTCGGGCACGGAATTATTCTTGACAACATCGAGAATCCGGAACAACCTATGATGAAATGTCCTGTGTGTGTTGGAGTTTCCGGTGCGGAAACGCCACAAAACTTCGAAACCAGTTGTGGAGGTCCACCAATGGAGAGATTACATCATCTCGCGATGGCGGCGTGCGTGCTGGCGGCCATGACGGTTGCGCCGGCTCTTGCCTATCAGCAGCCGTCGGTCAACCTCGGCCTTACCAGTTTCGTGGACGGCGGCCCACCGGCGGGTCCCGGCTTCTACTTCGTCGAGTATGTCCAGTACTACACCGCCGACAAATTCTCGGATTTCCCCGCCCCCGGCGTCGATGCGGAAGTCGATGTCTGGCTGAGCATGAACCAGTTCATCTACCAGTCCAACACGCCGCTGCTGTTCGGCGGCAAGTGGGGTCTCAATGTGATGGTCCCGATCGTCTGGATCGACAGCTCTCCCGAGCCATACCTGGCGGACACCTCCAGCGGGCTCGGCGACCTCCTGGTGGGCCCCTACCTGCAATGGGACCCGATCATGGGCGCCAACGGCCCGGTCTTCATGCACCGCATCGAGTTTCAGACGGTCTTCCCGACCGGCCGTTATGACGAGGACAAGAACCTCAATCCGAGCGCCAACGCCTTCTCGTTCAACCCCTACTGGTCGGGCACGTTCTTCATCACGCCCCAGTGGACGGTGTCCGCGAGGGCGCATTACCTGTGGAACGGGGAGAACGACGACCCCTTCGTCGGGCTCGGTCTGGATGAGGTCCAGGCCGGCGAAGCGGTCCACGCCAATGTCGCCACCTCCTACGAAGTGATTCCCAAGCAACTTCGGCTCGGCATCAACGGGTACTGGTTCAAACAGATCAGCGCCACCGAGGGCACGAACGGCGCGGGACACACGGCCGACATACACGATGACGAAATGGTCCTGGCCGTCGGGCCGGGCGCCCTGCTGAGCTTCTCGCAAAACACGCACCTGTTCTTCAACGCCTACTTCGAGACGGAGACTGATTGCCGTCCCGAGGGCGAACGGTTCGTCCTGCGGCTCGTACACCACTTCTAATCGCGATTCATCTCTCACCGGGGACAGGAGACCCCCGCCCGGCGAACTCGCCGACGAGCGACGGGCTTCCTGTCCCCGGCGGCATTTCCTCCACATCCCTCTGTCCGAGGGGATTTCGCTGTCTCTCTGGACGATTCCCGCTTTTTCCGCGCACTTGGCCTGCCCTCGCTGCATCTGTACTATGATGGCATCGGCCGGCAGGCAGGCCTTGCAAGGTGAGCGGATTTGGAATCGATAGCGGAAGAACGAGTTGTGGAAGCCGCCCAGCGAGGCGACGTGGAGTCCTTCGCGGCGCTCTACCGGCGCTACTACGCGACGATGGTCTGGCTCGCCTACTCGATCCTGCTCAATCGCGACCAGGCACAGGACGCCGCCCAGCAGACGTTCGTCAAGGTCTGCGAGAACCTCGCGGATCTCAAGCGAACGGACCGCTTCGGCCCCTGGTTGGCCGCCATCTGCCGCAACGAGGCCCAGCAGCTCATCCGGGCACGCCGGCAGCCGGTCGGACCACGTAGGGGAGAGGACTTCTACGCTGAGCAGATCGATCACGGTAGCAACGACCATCGCCTGGTCCGAAGAGCCATCGACGATCTCGAACCGATGTACCGCGAGATCGTCGTCCTGCACTACTACAACGACATGGAGTACCGCCAAATCGCGGCGGCGCTCGGCATCACCGAGCACACGGTGCGCGGACGGCTCTTTCGCGCCCGACGTCAGATTGAAAAGACCCTCAGAAAGAAGGGCTTTCCTGAAGGATTATAGTCATGGCACGCTCGAAAAGGGCCGACTGGCTCGATCAGATCATCCGTGAGGCAAAGCCCGGCCAGACGCCAAGGGCCGACTTTGACGCATGGCGCGATGCTCACGCCGTCGCGATCAGGCAACTACGACAGCGAGGAGCGACGATCCCGCAGAGTGAGCCCTTCCTCGCTTTGATCTCACGGCTCGCTCGAAACAGCGCGCGAAGCCGGACAGGCAAACTGGCTGTGGCAGCCGCCGTCGTCGCAGGGGCCTTCATCCTGTTGACTTGGCGTGCCGGTCGCCAGTCGCCCCCTGCCGTTCCACCGACGACGGCGACGGACCAGGCAACATCGCCCAGGCCCGAGGTCCTCGATCCGGAGCAAGAGGAACTGCGTCTGGCAGATGACCTGTTCACGAGAGGAGATGTCCAAGGGCTGCTGTCGCTCCTGCATTCCGCTCGCTCGCGAACCGTCTTCGCGGTGGCCGCCTATCTCGGCCGGATCGGCGATGCCTCCTCAGTCCCGACGCTCCAGGCACTGGCCGCCCAGTGGCAGGGCTCGCCGCAGGACAACCCGTTCCAGAAGGCAATCGATCAGATCCGCCACGAGAATGGACAAGACGAAGCGGAATCGACGCAGAACACTCAGGCTCCCGCCGGCGTTCTCCAGACCACCCAGGAGCCGGAACCGTCGCCGAGCGAGATATCACCACTGACCTGCCGCGGCGTGGTCGTGGACAGGAGCGGCTCGCCGATCCGCGACGCGGAGGTATGGGCACAGAGCTGCACGGAGAATCTGAAGCTGACGGACCTCACAACGCCAGTCCCGACCGATCCGCAAGGTACGTTCAGCCTGACCGCACCGACGGACAATGTAGACGCAACCGACCGCGTGTACCTGCTGTGCAGGCACGGCGGCCATGCCCTCGGCTGGCTTCGCCCGCCCACGGACGGCCAGACGACAGACCTCAACGATTGCAGGATCGTCCTGTATCGGCCGACCTTCGTCGCAGGCATCGTCACCGACACGCGAGGCCGGGGTGTCTCCGGCGCGCTCGTGGAGGCTCGAATGACGCCTGCACACGAGCCCGCCAGCGTCCAGGAGTATCCCTGCACCGCCGGCAACGAGCGAGCGGCCCAGACCGACGCGACAGGCCGGTTCATTCTCAAGGATGTCCCCGAGAACAGCCTGTTGAGTCTGTCCGTATCGCGACGGGGCTACCGCCACTACGACTCCCGCGAGGGCTATGGGCAATTCATGGGCACGTCCCCCTATCTCGATCCCGAGTCCCACACCATCCGCGCAGGGCGAAGGGACATCGAGATCGAGCTGCTGCCCGCGGAAGGACAGATCAATGTGCAAGTCGTCCGGGAACAGGGTGGTCTCCATGATGGTCCGGTGGTCCTGCGATGCGAAAGTCCGAGCAACGGCCTGGGTCCCTGGTTCTGCCGTTACGACCGCGGGGATTGCACCCTGATGGAGCCGGCGCAACGGGGCATCTGTACCTCGCAGGGCCATGGACGATTCAGGATCGACGGCTTGCCGGTCGGGCAATATCTTATCGCCGCAGCGGACCCCCTGTCTGGGGATCTCATCACCCCTCTCACCGAGGTCGTGATCCGCCCATCCCAGCTTCACGCCGGAGCCACTCTCAGAGCCGCGAGGACTGCCCGAGTGACGGTCCGCGCGAGAACGCCAACAGGCGAGCCGGTCGGCGGTCTCCTCCTCACGGCAGGATCGGGATTCATGGTTCGCAAACGCACCGATGCCGACGGCCTGTGCCTCTTTCGTCTCTTCGAAGGAGACTCTGCCATTCAGTCGCACGGCTGGGACTGCGATTCCGCAGGACACGTCGTTCGAGTGACGCCGGACCTGGCGGACCGCCAGATCGACATGCCCGTGGGAATGCCGTTCTTGCTTCGTGGCCGACTCGTGGACGAGTCCGGCTCGCCCGTGCGAGGGTCCGTCAGTTTACTCCTCGGTGGCTGGGTCTCGACGGATGCCGACGGTCGTTTCGTCATTCCCCACAGAGCCCCAGACGCCCGCCTTCAGGGATACGCCAGAGACGCGGAGGGCAAACGCGCCCTCGTATTCGCAGGAACACCGCCATCAGCGGGCGGTGAACTGGAGGTTCGTCTGGAACGCGTCGCGGTCTTCACAGGAAGGGCTATGGATCAGCACGCCAATCCGATCGTCGAGGCGCCCGCGGCATTCTCCCTGGACGTGCAGGAGGTCGATTCGACCGGCTATCGGTATTCGCAGTTGCGCTGCGAGGTGTTCATCTTCGACGGCCGATTCCGACTGGATGTGCCCGTGGGCCGGCCCTTGCGTATGGGCATCTACTGCCCGACCCTGCAATTGCGAGGAAGGGCTGAGCCCATCGACCCCGCGCCCGGCCAGACCTATGATCTGGGCGACATGGTGCTCGATCCGGCGTCCTCTCAGAATCCATGAACTGGACAAATGGACTACTCCCACCACAGCCGCGGGTAGTCCTGTCCCTCGTTGATCCACCAGATATCGTCGGTGCCGTTGGTGGTCTCGTCCACGAAGTCCCAACCGGCCTCGAGGAAGGTGCTCGCGCTCTGCATCTGGATGGTCGTCTTGCCCGTGCCGCCGGAACTCGTGGTCCAGCCCGAGGTTTCGATGTCCCAGAAGCTCGACGCGATACTGCCCACTGCACTGTTGCGGCCTGCGAAACCGCCCGCGGGATCACCGCCATCCGCTGTGCCGGTGCTGTAGCTCGTCGCGACGCTCCCTTCATTGCAGCCCACGAAACCGCCGACGTGGGCGGGCCCGCGGGCCGCACCGCCGCTGTGGCTCGCCGCGATGCGGCCGGAGTTGTAGCCCACCAAACCGCCGACGTAGCTGCCGGTCCCGTCGGGTACTGCGGTGCTGTAGCTGGCGAGGATATCCCCATCGTGGTTGCAGCCCGCCAGACCGCCGACGTGGGCGCCGCCATGTACAGCGCCGGTGCTATAGCTCTGGGCGATCTTGCCGTGGTTGCGACCTGCCAGACCACCGGCATAGACACTAGTCACCTCGATCGCACCAGTCGCGTGGCTGGTCTCGATGCCGCCATCGTTTTCGCCAACGAGCCCTCCAACGAGCGAATCCCCTGCGACCGCTCCTGAGCAGAAGCTCGCCGCGATTCTGCCTGCGTGGTAACCCACGAGACCGCCGATATAGCTGGCGGTTCCATTGACGTCCACTGCCTCCAAACCCAGGTTGGAAATCACGGCGTCATCAGTGGATTGCCCGAACAGACCCAAGTAGCCGTTGCCTTCGATGTGGAGATTGCGGATGACGCAGTCATTGCCGTCGAAGGTCCCAGCAAACCAGGGGACGACCGCCAGGGACCACGAGATCCCCAACAGGTCGATGGACGCTTCCAGACGATAGCAGGCCGCAGGCTCGAACCATACAACGCCCAGGTCGTTCGCATCGCGAATCAAATACGGTTCCTCCGCGGTGCCCGTCCCTTCGGGCATCGACGGACGGAGGCCGGCATGGCAGCACAATTCCGGATATCCACCCGCCGACGTCCGCCAGTAGTTGCAGGTTCCATTGGCGGTTTCATCGGCGAAGTCCCATCCCGCGGTCAGGAAGGTCGAGAGATCCTGCATTTGGGCCGTCGAGACGCCTGTGCCGGCGCCGCTGGCGGCCTGGCCCGAACTCTCGACATCCCAGAAGCAACTGATAACGGTCCCCGGCGACCGTCCCGCGTCGACGTTCGAACCCACCAGCCCGCCGAAGGTCGATTCGCCGGCGACCGCGCCGACGCTGTAGCAGTTCGTCACATAGCCGGCCCAGTTCTGACCGAGCAGACCTCCGATGTGCATTCCTCCACGGACTGCACCGAGGCTGTAGCAGCAACTCACGCGACCCTCGTAGTTGCGCCCTACCAGCCCGCCGACGTAACCGTCTCCGCTGACGGCGCCGGTGCTGTAGCTCAGAGCGATAGTGCCGCCCCCATTGTTGCCCACCAGCCCGCCCACGGAATTCCCTGTGGCGGCTATCGCGGCGTCACTGTAGCAGAGGATCATCCGGCCCGTGTCATTGTGTCCCACCACGCCACCGACCAGACTGACGCCGGCAACCGTGCCGGTGCTGTGGCACCACGTCATGGAGCCCAGGTTCCACCCTGTCAGGGCGCCAACGGCGTCGCCCGAACCTGCAACATCGGCGTGGGTCACCCCCACGTCCCTCACGACACCGGAGATCTGGCCGAAGAGTCCGAGGTAATCCTGACCACGGATTGTCAGATTCGAAATGACGTGGCCGCCGCCATCGAACACGCCGGAGAAGGCGACACCCTGAAAACCACCCGTAGCCAGATCAGCATCCGGCGCAATGACCGCCCGGTCGAAGACCTTGCCGCCGGACAGGTTGGGGTCCAGGTCGATGTCGGCGACCAGGACGAAGTGTTTGTCGAGCAGATTCGGGTCTGAGCCGATGGAACCGAGCTGCTCAGCGGTCGCGATCTGGTATGGATCGTCGGCCGTGCCCGTGCCGCCGGCGAACTGGGCCGCCGGCAGCACGTTGGCCAGCAGGAAGAAAGTGAATAGACAGGCAGCACACCGTTGTCGCACACTCATTTGCGTCGTCATGGTCGTTTCTCCTACACGTGAAGTCAGCGAACATCTCGCTGCATTGTGCCGACTTGCCTCCGGATCACCTGGGGGGGCCATTCCGCGCGTCTGTATAATAGTACGTCCAGGTCGGGCCGGCGTCGTTACGCTCTTTTTGCGCATTTTTTTAGAAAATCGCTTCCTCAGAGTGTAACGTTGCCCAGGGGACCTGGACTTAACGTGGTGAGTTGACAACATGGATATGGAAAACGGCTTCGTTCAGTTGGTTCGCCAGGCGCAGCTCGGAGATCGCGTCAGCCTGGACCGCCTTGCGGAGGGGGCGAGACAGCGTCTATACGCATATATCTATCGGCTGACGCTCAACCACGACCTGGCCCAGGACCTGTTGCAGGACACTCTCCTCAAGATGGTCGAGAGCATCAAGGAATTGGAGCATCCGGAGCGATTCTGGAATTGGCTGTTCCGCACGGCACTGGGCAACGTCCAGCATTACTATCGGGACCTCGCGAGGGAACAGGAAGTCGAGTTCTCCTCGGCCAGCCACAAACGCCTGTCCCAGTACCTCGGTGAGGATCACGAGGACGGGCTCAACCGCGCCATGCGCAAAGAACTCTCCGAGACGATCGTCGATGCGATGGCGCGGTTGCGGCTGACCTACCGCAACGTCCTGATGCTGCGGTGCTTCGAGCAGATGTCGTTCGCGGAAATCGGCGAGACGATGGGCTGCAAGGAACTGCGGGCGCGGGTGCTGTTCTTCAGGGCCCGGCACTCGCTGGGCCGGCAGTTGTCCCGGCGGGGGCTCGGCAAGGGCCTGCTGGTCACGGCCCTGGGCATCTTCGGGCTGCTGACCTCGCCCGCCGAGGGCGCCCCGGCGGGCACCGTCACCGCAGCATCCCTGAACGTCGGTCTGGTCGCCACGATCGTCGGCCATGCGGGAACTCCCTCGGGCATCGCGGTCGTGGTGACGGTCGCCGGCTTCACCCTCACGCTCACGATGGAGCACTTCCTCGTCTTTTCCTTCTTCTTCGGCCTGGCCGTGGTCACGGTGATCGTCGGACTTGTTTGGAACTGACCGCTCAGGGCAGGACGGCCCGGTCGTAGATGCGAATGTCGTCGATCAGGCCGGACCAGAAGCTGCCGGGCTCGAGGTTCTTGCCGGCGCCGATGTTGAAGCCGCCCGACGACAACTTCAAGGCGCCGAGTTTTCGCGCGGTGTCGGCCGCGACCTCCCGACCGTCCACATACAGCCGCCGGTAGGACCCGTCCCAGACGAACCGGAGAAGGTGCCATGCGCCATCGGTGATGCAGGTCTGCGAGACCAGCGGCGCCGCGCCCCTGCTGACGTCGATCAGGTTCGTGAGCACAGCGCCGGTCGAAGCCTCCGTGCCGAGCCAGACCTCGCCCGGGCCGGGCTGATTGGACTGGGAGAGAATCGCCTGGCCCGGTTGCCCCCCCTGGACCCAGGCGAAGACGGTGAACGGACCGTCGGCGGGGTTCAGGACAGCGCCCGTGCGGATGCAGTCATCGACGCCGTCCAGTTCGATGGCGCCGCCTAGCCTGCCGTCGGCGGGTCGCCAAAGGGGAGAGCCATACACGGTCCCGCCGAATTGCCCGAGCGCGTCGGAGGCCAGATCGCCTTCGCTCTCGTCGAGCTTCCAGCGGGCGACCATGCGAGGATACTTCATCCAATAGGCTGCCAGCCCGCCCAAGTCCGAATAGCCGACGACCCCGTCGCCGGCGGGCGGCGGCGCGACGTCCAGCGAGGGCTCCGCGTCGAGCCATCGCCTCGCGAGCAGGGCAAAATCCCGCAGGTTCAGGACGCCGTCATGGTCGTAGTCGGGAAGGGACGTCACCCCCAGCAGGAACGGGGCGACCGTCTCGGCGATGATCCCGGCCCCCTCGGTATTCGGATGGATGGAATCCGGGAACAGGGCGGCATGGGGCAGCAAGGCGGCGTACAGATCGATCACCGGGACACCCTTCTCCTGCGAGATCCGGTCGATCAGCGGCAGGATCTCGTCGCGGATCACGTCGGGTCGGATCGTGAAGTTCACTGCGAACGCGGGCACCGGCTTGCAGATCCAAACCGCCGGCTTGCTCGGCAGCGAGCGAAACACATCGATCATGTTGCTGTAGTCGGTGACGAAATCGTCTTTGTACTGCCAGTTCTGCGGCTTGGAGTCGTTCGTCCCCAGCTTGATGACGACGACGTCCGGGTTGCACGTGCGGGCGTCGGTGTACGCGGCCTGCGCGATGTACGGCTTGTCCCCCCGCCGCAGGAGGGTCGCGCCGCTGACGCCGAAGTTGCGGACCTCCCAGGCCGCGTCGTACTGCCGCAGGATACCCTGTAGTTGCTTGGGATAGGTGACGATGCCCGCGCCGTAGGTGATGCTGTCCCCCACGCAGGCGACGAGTTTCGCCTGAACCGTCGCTCCCCATCCCCACGCGACCGACACGGCGAGAATCACAGCTCTGGCTTTCATACCTTCACTCCCATCCAAGATACCCTGTGCGATCTTCCGTCATGCGGAAGGGACGGACACATCCGGCGAGGACGTCGGCTGCGCCGACCGGCATCTATCGGGTTCGTTGGTCGTCCCTGCCAAAGCGGCTTGGGCCTCGGCGGCCCTGCGTTCTTCTTTCGGACGGGTCTTCCACCGACGATGCAGCCACCAATACTGACTCGGGTCCTCGCGGACGAAGGTCTCGATGGCCTTCGTGTACTCCTGGGAGACCCACAGAAGCGGATCGTCCTTGTCCGCCCACTCGTGCGGAAAGATGGTCCGCGTATTGCACATCTCGAAGAAGAAGTGGTTCCCGACCCGCCGGCTGCACCCGACCACAATGGGCAGGTTGTATGTGAGGGCCAACAGGCCGATGCTCTTGTAGGTACTGGCCTTGCGACCGAAGAAATCGACAAAGACGCCCTTGCGTCCCGCGTCCTGGTCGGCGATGAACCCGATCGTGCTGCCCTGCTGGACCAGGGAGGGCATCAGTTCGGCGGCGCCCTTCTTGTCGATGAGCTTCTGGCCCCGCCGCTCGCGCACGCCGTAGAGGAATCGATTCAGATACTTGTTGTCGAGCGGGCGGGCGATGTTGTACGTGTCGAAGCCGAACAGGCCCATCATGTAGCCGAGGATCTCGAAGTTGCCGTAGTGCGCGGTGACCATGAGCAGGCCCTTGCGCTCGTGCATCATCCACTTCACCTGCTCGGTGCCCTTGCAGAATCGCGAGTACTGGCGCCAGTTGTGTTTGCGGACCAGTCGGGGGGTGAACAGGATGTCGATCGTCAGCATGACCAGTTGCTGAAAGCTCCGCCGGCCCGTCGCCTGGATCCACTCCTCCGATTTGTCCGGGAAGCTCGCCCGCAGGTTCTCCAGGGCCCGTTCCCGACCGCGGCGGTAGTGCTTCCACAGCAGATCGCCCAGAACACAGGCGAAACGCAGGTTTGTCTGGACATCAAACAGAAAGAGAAAGATGACCAGAATCCGGACCGCCGCGTAGAGCAGCCAGTCGAGGAGCGGATGGTGCTTCTTCTTTTTCTTTCGGGGCACTTTCTCAGCGGCCATAGTCCCCATTATAGGCGAACTACGGCCGCAGTCAAGGCCTCGCTCGACCCGGCATCACGGCGCCAGGCTGGCTTCGATGGTGCCGCCGTAGGCGCCCATGTCGATCCGCGTGTTGGGGCCTGCCCGTTCGCTCAGCGGGTCGCCTGCGGCACAGGCGGGCTCGTCGCCCAGCGAGGCAGCCGGGTCGCCTGCGTCAATGCAGGGGCTCGTGGCCTCGTTCCACGCCCAGTCCCCGATCGATGCATCCCAGGACCAGCCCAGGCTCTGGAGGTGGTAGTCGCCCGGCGTGGGCCAGGTGCCGCGGGCCAGGAAGAGCGGATCGACGTCGAGGTTGCCCTCGCCCTGCCAGCCGCCCTGGACGTCGCTGTACATCACGCTGGACTTCGCGGGAAGCTCGACTGCAAGATTGACGCCGCCGGAATTCTCGTTGTTGAAGTAGAGAATCGAGTTGGCGACCACGGCCTGAACGGCGCTGACGCCCGCGCCCAGGTTGTCGGCGACGGTGCAGTTCTCCAGAGTCGGGTATCCGCTGTCGATGCCCATCTTGCGGTTGGCCGCGATGATGCAGTTGCGGAACGTACCGTAGTTGCGGAGCACATTGCGCGTCTCGCGATGGGCCCACATCTCGGCGCCTGTGGCATTACCCGCGATCCGGCACCCGCGGAGGATGGGGTTGCCCTCGTTCCAGATCTTCACGCCGGCACAGCGGCTGTCCGTGATCGTGCAATTCTCGATGGTGGGGGCGGCGCCGGCACAGAAGACGCCGTAGCTGCCGCCTGCGACAGTGAAGCCGGTGAAGACGCAGTCGGCGGTCTCGCCATCGGTGAAAGTCACGAGCCGGCCTGTGCCCGTGACGACCGTGGCCGCCCGAACCGTCGGGTCTTCGGGGTCGGTGGAGGTCAGGGTCAGACTCTTGCCCTTCAGACGGATCTTCTCCGCATACGTCCCCGGCGGAACCACGATCGTGTCGCCCGCTGCGGCCATATCGACGGCGTGCTGGATGTAGTCGTGGCACGTTCCGGTCGTGAGGTTCCGGACGGGACCACTCGTCACGCCGTAACCGAAGTCGAACGTCACACCTTGGACAGACTCGTAGTACTGCCATACCAGCGTCGAGCCATCCAGCCTGGGTCTGGCGCCGTAGTGCCATCGCGACGAATCGAGCGCGACCGGGCCGTAGTCGCGCGTGAGACAGTACAGGTAGATCGAGCCGGTATCGGTACTGCGGCCATTGACGAAGGCAACGACGGCGCCGTCGATGTCCGGCTGGGTCTGAGCCCCGGCGCCTACGTAGACCTCGAACTCCCGAATGTGGTTCGGATCGGAGAGGTCCGCGCCGTAGATGTCGCCGGAGTCGTTGCGCTCGTCGGTCCAGACGACCGTGTGCCCCGAGATCGACGGATCGGTCTGCGCACCCGAAGCGGTACAGATCGGAAAGACCCGAATCGCGGCCAGGTCCGAGATGTCCGCGCCGTAGATGTCGCCGTCGGCCTCCCAGACCACGAGGTTGCCGCAGATGTCGACCGGCACCGTGTAGGCGTAGCGGAAGTTGTCATACGGATACGGGGCGCCATGGCCGACCCGCTCGGCGATCGTGAAATACGTCGGCTTGGCGATATTCGTGACATCGGCGCCGCAGATGTCGTAAGGCGTCTGGTCGTACTGGGAGGTATCGCCGGTATTCACGCTGCGGTAGTGCAGCCAGACGGCCTTCGTGCCGGAGATGGCCGGGTAGCCGTAGGAGTCGGCGCCCGTGCTGGTCCGCAGGGTGCGCACCACGCGAGTCACCAGGTCGGCGGCCACCACGCTCGTGCAGATGGGCCGATAGGCGCCCTCGGGACCGGTCGTCCAGATAACCACGTCGCCGTCGATCTCGGCCATCGTATCCGTCGGCTGCGACTGGAGCGTGTCGATCCGCCCGGTCTCGAGGTCCATGCACTCGATCGACCAGGAGGAATCGTAGTAACCGCCTGCGCTGTAGACGAGCTTGGCGCCGGAGACCGTTGGGTATTGCCTGTAGTAGGAGCCCTCGCTCGTCGGGATGGACAACTCCTGTTGCCCGCCGGCGTACCGGGCGGCCTCGATCCGCACGGTATCGGCTTCGCTGCTGGTGAAGCCGTCGCTGACCACCAGCTCGAAGACGTAGACGCCGGCCTCCTGGCACTCGAAATACATGGTCGAGGGTTCGATGCCATAACGTGCAGCCAGTTCCGGATCGATCTGGTAGAACGAAACCGATGGTCCCTCGATCTGCGTCCACGTATAGGTCAACTCGTCCGGCGGATCGGCGTCGGAGGAACCGGACCCGTCCAGTTGGACGAAACCGGGGATCAGCCAGAGCCTGTCGGGTCCCGCGTCGGCAATCGGCGCCGCGTTCCCGACCACGACGAGAACGCTGTCGGCCGCGCTGGTGTGCTTGGCGTCGGCGACGATCAGCTCGAACACGTACCACCCTTCGGCGGGCGGGGTGAACACCGCCTGCCCGGCCGTCGGGTCGCTCAACTCAACTATCTGGCCCTGGGTCTGGCGCCATCGGTAGGTATTCGTGCCATTGGCGTCGGAGAAGTAGCTGCCCGTGCCGTCCAGGGTAATGGGCTCGGGGGCGAGCACGTGCTGATCCACCCCGGCGTTGGCCAGGGGTTTGACGTAGCCCACGAACTCGTCGAAGCCGATGTCCACGATCAGGGCATAGACGCGGGGATCGCCGTCGAGGTCCGTGGCGGTCTGTCCGGTCACCGACTTCGGATCGCCCGCGCTGATGCAGGGCGAACCCTCCTGGATGCGGAAGTTGTTCATCGCGGCGTTGACGAACTTCGGGTCCGCGGAGATGTTGCCGTAGCGGCCGGTCCAGTCCGCGGTCTCATCCCAGGTGTATTCATAGGTGGATGGGTCCTCCATGACGTAGTTGCCGGGCGAGTTGTTGTAGACGTTGTTGAACCGGATCAGATCATCGTGCGCGCGATAGTGGAAGATGCCGCCGCCCGACTTGGCCCCGTAGATCACGTTGTTGGCCACCGTGCTGACCGGCGAGACCTCGTCGAAATAGGCGTAAACGTTGCCGCCGAGACCTGAGTCGGGGTTCTTGCTCACGTCGTTGTTGGCGATCGTGTTGTTGACGAGATAGCAGTAGCCGGCGTAGACGCCGCCGCCGTAGTAGGCGGAGTTGTTGTAGATGACATTGTTGGAGATCACGGTGTTGCTCGATGCGTAGAGGCCGCCGCCGTAGTTGGCGGAGTTGTTGTAGATCGTGTTGTGGGTGATGACGGCGCCGCCCCCCCAGCAGCAGATTCCGCCTCCCACGGAGTAGATGTACTCGTCGTTCGTCTCGGAGTACGGCCCGTGGTTCCTGGTGATGACGCAGTGGCTGATCGTGGGCGTCGCATTGGAGCAGAAGACGCCCCCGCCGCAGAACTCCCGGTAGCGGTAGCTGCCGCCGTCATACGAGTTGACGAGCGTCCCGATACCGCCGGTGATGGTGAAACCGGTCAGAACCGCGGCAGTGGTCTCGCCGTTCTCGAAGGTCACCGCGGTGCCCTCCCCGTCGGCGTGGATGATCGTATAGCCGACGACGCCGCGGTCGTTGGGGTCTATGCTGGTGACCGTGATGTTCTTGCCGCTGAAGTTGATCGTCTCGTAGTAGACGCCCGGGCTGACGAGGACGGTGTCACCGTCGTTGCTGCCGCTGATGGCCTGCTGGATCGACGGATACTCGCTGGGCACCCGCAGGACGGCCGCCGACGACAACGAGACTGCCAGCGCAGACAGCAAGACCCCCAACCGAAAGACCTTGTTCATGGTATACCCTTTCCCTCACTTGCGGACCATCCACCGACGCCGGGAGTGCGCTCACGGGCCCATCCGCCGAATGTTCTTCTTTTATACCCGATATCGACCGCGTAGACAACGGGATTCTCTGGTATTTGACGCAGGAGGGGGTGTCTTGTTACAGCTTTTCGTTGAAAAAACGCCCAGGTTCAGGATAATCATCCCATCGACTGAGATTACAATCGGACTTGGAAAGGACCCAGTCATGCGGGGATGTCTGCGAACATGGTCGGCGATACTGATCTGCGGCGTGGGGACTCTGGGCGGGTGCTCGCGACTGGCCGTGCATCCGGATGCCCGCGTGCCGGGCGCGTGGCCCGTCTCCGGCGGCGGGGTTGCTGAGTCCGCCCGGGAGATTCCCGTCCTCCACGATGTGGACGTCGTCGTCGTCGGGGGCAGTTCGGGGGCCGTTTCCGCGGCCGTCGCAGCAGCCGAGAACGGCGCCCGGGTGTTCCTGGCAGCCCCGAGGCCGTACCTGGGCGAGGACCTGTGCGCCACGTACCGCCTGTGGCTGCGCCCTGACGAAGAGCCCTCCTCGCCGCTGGCGGCGGCCCTCTTCGCCGAGCCGGAGATCGCACGGACGCCGCGGAACACGATCCCTTTCACTTACGAGACGGACGTCGAATCCTCGTCGCCGCACAGGGACTCCGCCGCCCTGGAAGGTCTGCGCGACGGCAAATGGCACAGCGCCTCTTCACAGAGCGTCCAGTATAACTCCGACGTAAACCTCGTCGTCGATCTCGGCAGCGAACAGGCGGTCACCAGGACACACGTAAGGGTCTACCAGCGTCCCGGCGAGTTCGAGGTCGCGGATGTCACCGTCTGGACGAGCAGTGACAAGCAGTCGTGGCAGCAGCTCGCGGTCGTCGCCAACAAGAAGCTGGGGGCAGGCGCATTCGAGGAGGCCGCCATCGACCTGTCGGCTGCGATGGACCGAGAGACGCGATACCTGAAGTTCTCCGTCCGCAAGACGGCCGAGGCCAAGCGCGTGCTCCTGGGAGAGATCGTCGTGGAGGGTCCGCAGCAGGACGTCTTGCGCCAGGCATACCGGACTCCGCCGACGCCGATGCAGATCAAACGACTCCTGGACGAGGCCCTGCTCAACGCGGGCGTCCAGTTCCTCTACGGCTGCTACGCGACCGAGCTGCTGCAGGACCGCGACGGCCACTTGGCCGGGATCGTCATGGCCAATCGCTCGGGCCGCCAGGCGATCCGGGCCAAGGTGGTCATCGATGCCACGCCGCGGGCTCTTGTCGCACGGATGGCGGGGGTGCGATTCGATCCGGTGCCGCCGGGCACGCGGACGTTCACACGGGTCGTCATCGGCGGCGGGCCCAGCGACACAGCCCACGTGCAGGCCAGGCAACTGCCGACCCCCATCTACGGCACCGACGGACAGATCTACCAGGCCATCGAGTACTCACTCGATCTGCCCATGAAGGACGCCTCTTTCGCATCGTACGCGCAGGCCGAGCAGATCGCGAGGGACATGACCTGGCATCCTCAGCAGGTGGACGCCTCTGAGGAACTGTTCGAGGTCCCGCAGGACCGCATCAAGGGCTGCGTTTCGCAGTGCTGCGACTGGCCGGGCGCCGACAAGGTCGATCTCGGCATCTTCCGCCCGAGCCGAATGAAGCGGCTCTACGTCCTGTCCGGCTGCGCCGACGTATCGCGCCGGGCGGTGGAGGTCTTGCTCAGACCCCTGGAGTTGATGCAGGTCGGCGAACGGATCGGACTGGCCGCATCGAGCGAAGCCAGGACCGTCGCCCCTGCGCACGGCGTCATCGTGCAGAAGCGGACGGGCGAAGTGGTTGCGAAAGGCGACGCCCGCGACGACCCGGCGTGGATGCGGATCGGACGAGGCAACGCGACAGTCCGAGCCGATGCGAGCGTGCTGCCGGTGCTCGGGCAATACGACGTGGTGGTCGTAGGCGGCGGCACGGGCGGCGCCCCCGCCGGCATCGCGGCGGCCCGCCAGGGCGCCAGGACGCTCGTCGTCGAGTACCTCCATGGCCTCGGCGGCGTCGGCACGCTGGGCCTGATCGGCAACTACTACTACGGCTACCGCGAAGGCTTCACGAAGGAGCTGGATCAAGGCCTGATCGCATTGGGCGGTGAAGCCGCGGGCAAACCGGGCCAGCCGTGGAACACCCAGGTTAAAATCGAATGGTATCGCCGTGAACTGCGCAAGGCCGGCGCGGACATCTGGTACGGCGTCCTCGGCTGCGGCGCCTTCGTCGAAGGCAACCAGGTCAAGGGCGTCGTGGTCGCCACGCCGGAAGGTCGCGGCGTGGTCCTCGCGAAGGCGGTCGTGGACTCAACAGGCAGCGCCACGATCGCAGCCGCCGCGGGCGCCGAGACCCTCTACACCGCCGGCCAGCATATCGCAGTCCAGGGGACGGGATTGCCCTACTGGGAGCCCGGCGCACGGTACACGAACACGGACTTCGCCTTCATCGACGACCTGGACGTCCTGGACGCATGGCAGTCCTTCCTGGCGGCACGCAAAAAATTCGCGGATCGTTACGACCTCGGGCAGATCATCGATACCCGCGAGCGGAGGCAAATCCTCGGCGATTTCTTCCTCTCGCCCATGGATGTCTACCTGGACCGGACGTACCCCGATTCGGTCGTTCGAGCCAGCAGCAACTTCGACTCGCACGGGTTCACGATCCACCCGATGTTCCTGCTCAGGCCGCCGGACCGCAAGGCCCTGCCCTGCTACGTCCCCTACCGCTGCCTGCTGCCCAAGGGGATCGAGGGCGTGCTCGTCACCGGCCTGGGCGTCAGCGCCCATCGGGACGTGATGCCGGTCATCCGGATGCAGCCGGACATCCAGAACCAGGGCTATGCCGCAGGCGTCGCCGCCGCGACCGCAGTCCGCGAGGGCAAGGGCCTCCGCAAGATCGACATCCGCCAGTTGCAGCGGCACCTCGTCGAGAAGGGCAACTTGCCCGCGGAGGTCCTGAGCCAGTCCGACTCCTTCCCTCTGCCCAAAGAGAGGGTCGAGCAAGCGGTTCGGACCATCGCGAAGGACTTCGAGGGCGTCGAAGTCCTCTTCACGCAGATCGAGGTGGCGTTGCCCCTGCTCCGCGAAGCGTGCAAGGCCGCGCAATCCGACCAGGACAAGCTGACCTACGCCCATATCCTGGGCATCCTGGGGGACGCGACCGGCGCCGAGACGCTGGCCCAAGCTGTCGCGTCTCGCGAGTGGGACAAAGGCTGGAAGTACACCGGCATGGGCCAATACGGCATGAGCATGAGCGTCGTGGACAGTCTGATCGTCGCGCTGGGCCGGACCCGCAGTGACAAGGCGACCGAGCCCATCGTCGCCAAGGTCCGCCAGTTGGGTTCCGAGCACGAGTTGTCGCACCACCGGGCGGTTGCGATGGCGTTGGAGACGCTGGGCGATCCGGCTGCCGCCAAACCCCTGGCGGAACTGCTGCGAAAGCCCGACATGGCCGGCCACGCCTGGACCGACATCGACGCAGCCACCCGCAACATCCCAGCCAGCCCGGTCGATACGTCGACCCGGGAGTGCTCGCTTCGAGAGCTGATCCTGGCCCGTGCCCTATACCGCTGCGGCGATTGCGCTGGACTGGGCGAGAGCATCCTGCAGCAGTATGCGAAGGACCTGCGAGGCCACTACGCCAGGCACGCCTTGGCAATTCTCGACGACAAGAGAGAGTGAGTCAGACGGGCGCCGGCGGACCGCTCTCGTGATCGGTCATGCCGGAAGGTCGGCTCGCCCGCCCATCCCGCCCATAAGGAAAGGGTCGGTCGATGCGAAGAAGACTGGATTTGCTGGCCATGATGTGGCTTTTGTCTCTGGTGTGCGGCGGTGTCATCGCACAGTCCACCCGCGAGGAGATCGCCGACGCACCGGAGGCGTTCAGACACGTCGCCAGCGAGCTGTGGAACCGGAAGATCGTGGCGCTGGCCGATTTCGCACACGAGAATGCGTGTCCCTTCTACAGCCTGACGCAGGTCCTGTCCAACTGGCTCGACCTGGCTGCGGATAAGAGCGTGTCGCTCGTCCTGGTGTTGGAGGAGACCAGCCAGACCGCGGAGATTCTCCAGGACTACGTCCGCACAGGACACGCAGAGCCCATCCTGAGCCACCTGCTGCCCTACACGTCTCTCGAGCGTCTGGAGTTCTACCAGGAGCTGCGAGATTTCCACCTTCGGGTCGAACGTGTCAACGAAGGACCGAGCGAGAACCGGCGCATCCGTTTCAGCATCCGGGGCTTCGAGCCTTTCAGCGCGTTTGGATCGGCCGACGGCACCGAACTGCCCTATTCTTCCGCTGCCCAGGCCGGCGACGTGGCCAACGAAAGGGACCGACGAGTCGCTGCCGGGCTCACGGCTCATCTCAAGGATCATCCCTCCGATCAGGTGCTTGTCTTCTACGGCATGGATCACCTGCGGACCCGCCCGACCCGGCAATCCTGGGCCCAGCGGATGTTCGGATCGTCTCAGCAATGGGAGCCCTTGGGCTATCTGCTGAGAACGCAGTTGGGAGAGCAGTTCCTGAACGTCGCCCAGGCGCCGTTTCCCCCTGCCGCCCGCGACCCGCGCAATCCACACCACGCTCTGATGAGCAGGAACGTCATTCTCCGATCTGCCGACATCCCGTGGGAGGCGAGGGGGATCGACCCGGGCAACTTCGATGCGGTGGTCTTCCTGAACACGCCGACCATCGACGAGGTGCACCTGCTCCGGCACATCTGCAGCCGCCGGGTGGTGGACTGCGCCGTCGAGAGGCTGGCCGCCGGCGAAAGCCAGAAGCCGAACGTCTTCACCGGCACGCTCGCCCGCCGCACCAGAGATTCCCTGCAACTGCTGACGGGGCAGGAGTTCGAGACCGCCGCACAGTGGCGACAGTGGCTTTCGGAGAATCCCTATGACGGGCTTGCCCGTGTAGATTCCGATGCGTTCGCCGAAGTCGTGCGCCGGGAGTGCTGCCGGCCCATGGACCGCGGTCGTAGTGCATGGCTCGCGAGTCTGGGCTTGCCGCCGACGATCTATGGGAGACAGCAGCAGATCACGCCCCAGGAGTGGCGCAGCACCACGTGGAAGGGACTGTTCCCGCGCGTGCGATTCCTTCAGTGCATCGGCATCTGCTGGGTGGGCTATCCCGCTGAGAAGGAGAAGGCCAGGGAGTACCTCGTACAGTTCAGCGGAAAGACGTTCGAGGACCCAGGGATGTACCTGAAGTGGTACCGGCGCGAGTGCCTGAAACTGGCGTACTGACCTGGGTGTCCCGACGACCTCGCAGGTGTCATGCCGCACATATGTGGTCTGATCGATCTGAGCAAGCAAAGGGTAGACAGACGGGTCCTCGCAGACTACCATGTGCATACGACACAAGTGAATACGGAAACAAGGTCAATGGAGGTACGCAGATGGCTGGAGAATATCGGTTTTCGTTTGGGCCGTGGAATGTTCATGAGGGCGCCGATCCATTCGGGCCGACCGTGCGGCGCAGCATTTCGTTCGCCAAGAAGCTCAAGATGTTCAAGAAGCTCGGCTTCGACGGCGTCCAATTCCACGACGACGACGCGGTCCCGGATATGAACAAGCTCAGCGCCAGAGAGATCGTCAAACAGGCCAAGGAGGTTCGCAAGGCGCTCAAGGACGAGGGACTTGCCGCGGAGTTCGTCGCGCCGAGACTGTGGGAGGACCCGCGGACCATCGACGGCGGCTACACTTCCAACGATCCGGAGGCCCGCCAGTTCGCCAAGGACCGCAGCCGTCGCTCGATCGACATTGCGGCCGCCCTGGACACGGACCTGATCGTCCTGTGGCTCGCCCGCGAGGGGACGTACCTCCGCGAGGCCAAGGACAGCAAGGTCGCGGTGGACCGGCTCGTCGAGGCCATCGACGACATGCTCGCCTACAACAGCGACATCAAAATCGCCATCGAGCCCAAGCCCAACGAGCCCATGGACCATGCCTACATCCCGACGACGGGACATGCGATGGCCCTCGGATACCTGACCAGGGATCACAAGCGGGTCGGCGTCAATATCGAGACCGCCCACGCGATCCTGGCGGGCCTGGACCCGTCGGACGAGATGGGCTTCGCACTGGCCTACAACAAGCTGTACACGGTCCACCTGAACGATCAGAACGGCCTGAAGTTCGACGAGGACAAGAGCTTCGGCTCGGTGAACCTCCGCCGGGCGTTCAACCAGGTCCGCATCCTCGACAAGTACAACTACGGCACGAAGGGCGAGTTCGTCGGGCTGGACGTCAAGGCCATGCGAACGCAGAAGATCGAGACCGCGACGAAGCACCTGAGCAATAGTCGCGAGGTCTTCCTGAACCTCGTGGATCTCGTCCGCAGCCTGGACGAAGGCCGAGTCGAGCAACTGATCGCCGAACGCGATTACGAGGAGCTCGACCTGCTCATTATCAATCATTTGATGGGCAGGTGACAAAGAAAGCACGAATCTCGAAATCCGAAATCCGAAACGAATTCCAATGACCAAAATTCGAAACTCAAAACGAGATGCCCGACGGGCGACAGCGTTTCGATCATTTGGGTTTTGTGCTTTGGATTTGTTTCGAATTTCGATATTCGGATTTCGAGTTTCTGCGCGGATGGATTGTGTTCGAGAGAACGTTGTATGCTGACAAGTGAAAAGACCGTCCTGTGCATCGAGGCCCACCCGGACGACGCGGAGTTTCTGTGCGCCGGGACGCTGGCATTGCTCCGCGAACGGGGTTGGCAGGTACATATCGCGTCGGTCACGCCGGGCGACTGCGGCACCGTGCAGTACAGTCGGGAGGAGATCAGCCGGATTCGCAAGGCGGAGGCCGCCAAAGCCGCCGCGATCCTGGACGGCCGGTATCATTGCCTGGAATGCGACGACGCGTTCATCATGTACGACCGTCCGACGCTGACCAAAGCCATCGCAGTGGTCCGCGAAGTCCGCCCGACCATTGTCCTGACTTTGAGTCCCTCCGACTACATGGTCGATCACGAGACCGCCAGCCGGCTGGCGATGACCGCCTGCTTCTGCTGCGGCATCGTCAATATCGACACGCCGGGGGCCGAGCCGTTCGAGCCTGTTCCATACCTGTACTACGCCGACCCGGTCGAGGCCAAGGACAAGCTCGGCCAGGAGATCCGCCCGGGCATGGTCGTCGATATCACCGGGGTCATGGACGCCAAAGAGAAAATGCTCTGCTGCCACGAGAGCCAGCGGGACTGGTTGCTCAAGCACCACGGAATGGATGAGTACGTCCAGATGATGCACGCCCTCGGCGCCAAGCGAGGCGGCCTCGCCGGGGTCCGGTTTGCCGAGGGGTTCCGTCAGCACCTCGGGCACGCATACCCCCAGGACAACATCCTCAAGAAGGAACTGGGCAACCTGGTTCATTTGCCGTAGGGAGACGCGTATGGGGAGAAAGACGAGTATCCTGGCGCCGCAATGGTGGGACTACACGACGCTCGACGACGCGATCCTCAACGACGCGGCCCGCCTGACCGCCGACGATATGGCCGCCATGAGCCGGCAGGGCTTTCAGGTCGTCTTCTACGACACCCTGGAGGATTTCTACCTCGCGGAGGCGCTGGAGTACATCACCGCCTGGCGACAGGCGACCGCGGACAACCCCGCCGGCATTTGCGGGCCCATCGGACCGACCGAGCAACTGCCGCTCGTCGCACGCATGGTCAACGCACTGGACCTGGATCTGAACCATGCCCACTTCTGGGGCATGGACGAGTGGTATGTGAATGGCCGCGAGGTCCCGCCGACCCATCCGCTGTCCTTCGCCAAGGCCGACCGGGAACTGTGCTTCGACCGGATCCGCCCGGACCTGAAGATGCCCGAGCGGAACCTCCACTTTCCGAAGGCCGACCTGTCGGAGTATCTCAAGAGCTGGGAGGGCGTCCGCTGCGTCGTCATGCAAGGCGGGCAAGGCGACATCAAGCATTGGGCCTTCAACGACCCTGTGCGACGGGAGGGCAAGTACAAGGACCGCCCGCCCACGCCGGAGGAGTTCCGACAGCTCACCACGCGCGTGGTGGACCTGCACCCGGTAACCGTCATGCAGAACGCCCGCACCAGCGGCGGCGGGGTCGTCACCGGCGTTCCGACCCAGGCGATCTCCGTCGGGCCGGTCGAGACGTGGAAGGCGGAGAAGGTCTCCATTTGGCAGGCGGGCACGCACGACAACCCCTTCGGGATGCGCCTGACGACCCTGATGATCGGCAAGCGAATTCCCGACAGCGCCGTGCCCATGTCTCTGCTGGCGAATCACCCGAACGTGCAGTTCAACTTCTATCGCCATGCGATCGGCACGTGTGAAGCCGAGATGCACTGATTCCGTGGGAGAAGACTTATGGCTGTGGACGTTCTGATTCTCAATACCGCGGTGGTGGACCTGCGACGGCCCGACTTCGATTTCACCGATACGCTCGTGGGCAAGGGTGGGCTGGCCAAGTGCAAGACCAAGGACATGCCCGCCTATCCGCAGGAGCGGATCAAGCAGTGGATCGACGAGGGCTTCGCCACCGCCGGCGGACCCGGCAACACCGCCCCGCTGATCGCCCGGACGGGCCTGAAGGTCGCGGTCGGCGTCAATCTCGGCAAAGGCGATTGCGACGGACTCGACGCCCAGGGGCGATACTTCCACGACGTCATGACCGCCAATGGGATCGACATGTCCGCGACGCACGTCCACCCCACCCTCCCGACGGGCACCACGTTCATCCACAGCACCTCCGGCGGCGACCGCGGCGGCATCGCCTACTTCCCGAATGCCAACGACGACTTCGACTTCGAGGTCTTCCAGGACGCCATCGAGCGTCTCAAGCCGCGGATCGTCTACTACATGTACTCCGGCCTCTCCGACCGCGGCGACGCCAATGGCGGCAGCGACCTGGCCGACTTCGTCCGCTGGTGCCGGGACACGGGTGCGGTGACCATCGCGGACAGCCACACCCTGACCGGCAATCCGCACAAGCTCATCGCCGAGGGCAAACCGGTCAAGGAGTATCGACTCCTCGAACCGCTGCTGCCCGAGCTGGACCTGTTCTTCACCTCGTCCGACGAGGCCAAGCTGATCGAGAACACCCTGTGCCGAAAACCGGCCAGGGGCGACCTCGACGAGCACGCCTACAACATCAACTTCCTCGAATCCATGACGAGGAAGTTCTGGCAGGACGACGACCGCACCAAGCTCTTCGGCGTCACCGTCAGCGACGGCGAAGAGCTTGG
>Ga0209200_1000100_pt1 | contig 95945 bp, 73 predicted proteins | sample AD_UKC033_MetaG_FD_184406 | JGI IMG/M metagenome (GOLD analysis project Ga0209200, IMG submission 184406) | Active sludge microbial communities of municipal wastewater-treating anaerobic digesters from USA - AD_UKC033_MetaG (SPAdes) (version 2) | ecosystem: Engineered > Bioreactor > Anaerobic >...
AGGACTGCGTCCACGCAACGATGAAAGCGCAGGTAAAATTCAAAGCCGCAAGATAACTCATGGAAACAAATACCTTCGTAAAACTCTTATAGAATGTGCTTGGGGAGCCTCCAGAAAGAGAGACTCTGTCTTTTACTGCCGTTTTGACACCTGAAAGAAATGAAGAAACATCATAATGCCATTATTGTAGCTATAGCAAGACAATTGCTCACAATCATCTGGACATTGCTTTCAAAAGAAGAAAAATTTGATAATGAATATCATTTAAAGAAAAACATTCCTTCTATTACCTCAATAAAGGTAGAATAAGGAATGTGTCGGATGGTTTGTAAAGTCTTTAAATTTGTGGTAGAGAAATACCCCGTTTTCGCAAACTGACTATAGCAAACTCTCCGAATTGAACCCCGTGAAGAAACTTTGAGTTCGAAGAGGAAATGAATATTTTTAATGCGAAAGCCTTATCTCTTCAGCCAGATTGAACTTTGCTCTGAATATTCATAATATATTTATAATTGCTCATTATAAGCCATTTTTGAAAAAAGAATTATGAGATTTATAGAAAAAATTTAGCATGAATTGGCTGAATTGGATAGTTTGAGCTGTTTGTCAGAGAACAATAAGATAGGTGGAGAAAGAATTCCGACCGAAATAAGGAAAAAATTTTGAAATTAGCGCCAATAAATTATCCTAATCATTATGAGTAAGAGCAATCGCAGAGATTTTATCAAGATTACCATGGGAGGACTTGCTGCTGCAGGGCTTCTTAAGCATTCAGGGGGTTTAAGGTCAAAACCCATTCTTATGCAGGTTCCAGAAAGGAAGGGAAGCACGGTAATGGGTATGACGAGTAAGGCCTTACCAACTGTAAGAATCGGTGTGATTGGATTAGGTATGCGCGGCAGTGAAGCTGTTACGAGATTATTGCAAGTGGAAGGAACCGAAATCGTTGCATTATGCGATTTATTGCCCGAAAGAGTAGAAATGGCCAAAGAAGTGGTAAGAAAACAAAGAGGCACTGAACCTGTGGGCTTTTTTTCGGGGGAAGAAGAATGGGAAAAACTTTGCCGCCGCGACGATATTGATCTGGTTTATATTTGTACTCCGTGGGAATGGCATACCCCAATGGCCGTCGATGCCATGCGAAACGGAAAACATGCCGCTGTGGAAGTGCCGGCAGCCTTAACCATAGAAGAATGCTGGGAATTGGTTGATACTTCCGAAGCAACACGTCAGCATTGCATAATGCTCGAAAACTGCTGTTACGATTTTTTCGAACTCAATACCCTTGTAATGGCCCGTAGAGGACTATTTGGAGAGATTATGCACGCCGAGGGAGCCTATATTCACGATCTAAGATGGTTGAAATTCGATGAACAAAATGGATACTATCCAATGTGGCGTCTCGAATATAGTAAATTTCATACAGGAAATCCCTATCCTACCCATGGACTCGGGCCTATAGCCCAAATCATGGGAATCAATCAGGGCGACTGCATGGAATATCTCACCAGCATGTCGACTAATCAGGTGGGGATGAGTTTGTATGCAAAAGAAACTTTTGGCCCTGATAGTAAGTTTGCCAAACCGGAATACAGGCTTGGCGATATGAATACGACTCTGATTCGCACAATCAATGGCAAAACAATGATGATTCAGCATAATACGACTAGTCCCAGGCCTTACAGTCGTATTCATCTTATTTCGGGGACAAAAGGAATAGCGCAAAAGTATCCCGAAGAACGGCTGGCTTTCGAGCCCGAGGCGCATCGCTGGCTCAATGATAAGGAAATGAAAAAAGTAATGGAAGACAATCAACATCCCTTAATCAAACAGATAGGAGAGAAAGCCAGAAAAGTTGGTGGCCATGGCGGTATGGATTTTATCATGGATTACCGTTTGATTTATTGCCTGCGTAATGGCCTATCTCTCGATGAAACCGTATATGATGCTGCGACATGGTCTTCTTTGGTCGAACTTTCCGAAATATCAGTGAAAAATAATGGTCAGCCCGTTGCTATTCCTGATTTTACGCGAGGAGAATGGGAACATACACCTCCACTGGGAATCGTTACGCTTTGATTTTTATTGAAATCGTTTTTCTTCGGTGATGGTTTGTTCCCGATTTATTGTCATCACCTTGACTCATCTTGAGAAAACATATATGGTGAAACACAAAGTACAGGTAAACCGATCTTACTGCGGATGATTTTTGTCTCGGAAAGGCCAGGCCTGAAATGTAATGATTCCTCTTCTTCATCATTCATCAATACAAGCAATCCCGCCTTGTAACGTTTCGCATAATATGCCAATTGATTCGTATAGCTACCTTGAAGTAGATAAGAAGCAAAAGTACATTCGAGCCCGAAAGAGTTCAGTTTTTCACTAAAACGGTATCTTTCACGTTCGATCTCACTGGCGAACATAACGCTTGAGTGATTTTCTACAACGATTACCTGCTTCCCAAACCATTGACTCAAATGTGTTAATGCTTTGGCTTTTTTAGCCCATCCACGGAATAGATTCACAGGAAAAAGCATGGGGGAAAATTTATTGCATACATGCCTTGGGAAAATAATGGATGGTATAGGTGAAGCAGCAACCATGCGCATAATTTTTTCGGGTGTAAATTTTTGCAAACCTGGTTTCCCTTTCAAGCTAAAAGCAATTAATAAGGCATTACTTTCTCTGGAAATTTTCGAAATCACTTCGTAAACACTTCCTTCACGAATTACAAATTCGACATCGATTTCTCTTCCTCGTGTTAGCTTCTGAGAAAGCCACTCCATCGATTCTTCTATCCATTCACTGTCGAGATTGTTTTCGTGCAGATATGCCCGCGTGTAATGGTTTACTGCGTGTACCAAAAGCAAATCCTCGTGCAGCAATTCTGCTAAATTTGCTGCCTGAATAGCGGCCTCTAAGCTATTATCGGAAAAATCAACAATAATTAGGATGGGCATGGCCGTATTTTTTTGCAAGTAACAAAAATTTTTTCTATTGAAGTTATTTCTCAGAAAATATATTTGCTAATTATTTCGAGTCCTGTATTATCTTATGGTTGAATGAATTAAAAATAAGAGGCATGCATAGCATGGCATCTTTGATATCGGAAATATAATAATTTATCCTTTAGAGTGGGATTTCTCTCCTATCGTGAAAATTTGAAAAACCCTTCGAAAACGCAATAAGATGAACCTTAACAAGTGATACATTTTTTAATTTCATTCCTTAATACCAAGGGTTCATCGGATTTTGTCATTATTCGAGGAAACCTTCAATAATTCTCGGTCAATAATTCGAAAAATGCCTGAGGATGATCGCATCCGGGGCAACGCTGAGGAGCACTTTCTCCTACGTAAACGAAGCCGCACTTACGACAAATCCAGCGGACCTTTTGCTTTTTCTTGAAAACTTCTCCGTTTTCAATATTGGCTAATAACTTACGGTAGCGTTTTTCATGTTCGATTTCTACTTTAGCAACCGTACGAAATTTCACGGCAATCTGCTTGAACCCTTCTTCCTCGGCAATGCGCGCAAATTCAGGGTATAATTGCGACCATTCTTCGTATTCGCCGGTGGCTGCTTGTTCGAGGTTTTCCATAGTCGTGCCGATTACACCTGCTGGATAAGAGGCAGTAATCTCAACCATTCCTCCTTCAAGAAATCTGAAAAACTGCTTGGCATGCGTTTCCTCATTCTCGGCTGTGAGCTCGAAAATGGCTGCAATTTGTTCATACCCTTCTTCCCTTGCCTTTTTTGCGAAGAAAATATAGCGATTCTTTGCCTGCGATTCTCCCGCAAAGGCCTTTAACAGATTTTGTTCGGTTCGTGTCCCTTTTATACTTTTTGCTTCCATAACAAAATGATTATTAAGATGAAGATTGTTTTATTTTTCATTTAAGATTCAAGTTCGAGTCATCGAAATGTTTCAACATAGCTACAAAGATATACTTTTTTATATGTATATGGAAAAATGATAATCAGAAACCCAAATTGAAGTCTTTCATTGTTAGTTTTTATTCGTGATGAATGATAATACCATTTCCCTTTCATTCAGAATATCAAGAGAAAGTTTAGTGAAATGGGAATCCATGACTTTGATTTTTCTGGTGAAGCATATATTTTCGAAGATTTATAAAATGAGGTCAGTGGTGAGATGTAATAAGAAATCTTTAAGTTATTCAGAATATTTTACGAAAAGTTATACTTTTGCAGGCTTGTTTGAAAAATATTTCATGAAATTGAAAATCATTTGAATAATCAACCCAAATAATTGAAACTGAAAATGGCAAAGAAACTCAAAAAACACGTTTACCTATTCGGCAACAAGACAGCCGAAGGAAGTGCCGAAATGAAAGATTTACTCGGTGGCAAAGGAGCCAACCTTGCAGAGATGAATTTGATAGGAATGCCTGTGCCACCTGGCTTTACCATCACGACCGAGGTTTGTGATGCCTATTATAAATTGGGCCGCGAAGCTGTTATTGAAATGATAAAGGATGAGGTAGAAGCCGGAATCCGCTTTATAGAAAATATTATGGGCACTCGGTTTGGAGATCCTAACAATCCGTGTTTGGTATCTGTTCGTTCCGGCGCCAAAGCCTCTATGCCCGGCATGATGGATACCATTCTCAACCTTGGTTTGAATGTTGCCGTAGTGGAAGGTATGATCAAAAAAACCGGGAATCCACGATTTGTATGGGATAGTTATAGACGTTTCGTACAGATGTATGGAGACGTCGTTTTGGGCATGAAACCCGCTTCGAAACAAGATGTGGATCCTTTCGAGGAAATTATCGAAGAATTAAAGGAAGAACGCGGCCTACATTTTGACAATGAATTGACTACCGAAGATTTGAAAGAATTAGTGTTTCGATTTAAAAAGGCTGTAAGAGAACGTACAGGGAAAGATTTTCCCGAAAATCCATGGGATCAGCTCTGGGGTGCCATCATGGCAGTTTTTGATTCGTGGATGAACGATCGTGCTATCTTGTATCGTCAGTTGAACAATATCCCTGATGATTGGGGAACGGCAGTTACTGTACAGGCAATGGTATTTGGCAACATGGGCGAAACTTCTGCTACAGGAGTGGCTTTTACGCGTGATGCTGCCACAGGGGAAAAAATATTCAATGGGGAATATCTTATCAATGCTCAAGGTGAGGATGTAGTAGCCGGAATCCGTACCCCTCAACAAATTTCTCTCGAAGGTTCTAGAAGATGGGCTGCCTTAGCTGGCATTTCGGAAGAAGAACGACGCTCTAAATACCCTTCGCTCGAAGAAACCATGCCTCATATTTATCAGGAACTTCTCGAAATACAGCAAAAACTCGAACAGCATTATCGCGATATGCAAGATATCGAGTTTACAATTCAGGAAGGGCGTTTGTGGATGCTTCAGACCCGTAACGGTAAGCGTACGGGCACTGCTCAGGTAAAGATTGCCATAGATATGCTCCATGAAGGAATGATAGACGAAAAAACCGCTCTCTTGAGAGTTGAACCCAATAAACTTGACGAACTACTACATCCGGTATTCGACAATGAAGCTATTAAGAAAGCAGAAGTCATTGCCAAAGGTTTACCTGCTTCACCGGGAGCAGCGACAGGACGTATTGTATTTCAGGCCGATGAAGCTGAGCACTGGGCAGCTAGAGGCGAGAAGGTGATTTTAGTGCGTATAGAGACTTCGCCCGAGGATTTGCGTGGAATGAATGCGGCCGAGGGAATACTCACTTCTCGTGGAGGCATGACTTCTCATGCTGCCGTAGTTGCACGCGGAATGGGCAAATGTTGTGTATCGGGAGCAGGTTCTCTTAAAATTGATTATAAACAAAAAACTATCCAAACCAATGGAATGACGTTCAAGGAAGGCGACTGGATTTCATTGAATGGAAGCACAGGTGAAGTTTATAAAGGAAAAATTGCTACCCGTGATCCTGAACTCAGTGGTGACTTTGGTGAACTAATGCGTTTGACTGATAAATATTCACGCATGTACGTCAGAACCAATGCTGATACTCCAAACGATGCCAGAGTAGCCCGTAACTTTGGTGCGAGAGGAATTGGCCTGTGTCGCACCGAACATATGTTTTTTGGAGGCGAAAAGATCAAGGCCATGCGCGAAATGATCTTAGCCGATGACGAAGCCGGCCGCCGGAAAGCCCTCGATAAACTTCTTCCCATGCAACGCGAAGATTTCGAAGGCATCTTCGAAGCCATGCACGATTTACCAGTTACTATCCGTTTGTTAGACCCGCCTTTACATGAGTTCGTCCCTCAAGAAGAAATCAACCAGCGCGAAATGGCAAAAGAAATGGGACTTACTCTCGAACATATCAAGGCAAAGGTCGAAGAACTTCATGAAGTGAATCCTATGTTAGGCCATCGTGGATGCCGCCTGGGCAATACTTACCCCGAAATCTCTGAAACTCAATCCCGCGCAATTATCGAAGCTGCATTGAACCTTAAAAAAAGAGGAATAAAGGCAAGGCCTGAAATCATGATTCCGCTTACAGGTACACTTAAGGAAATGCAAATCCAGGAGGATATTGTTCGGTCAACCGCCGAAAAAGTGTTTGTAGAATATAACGACCGAATAGACTATCTGGTAGGAACCATGATAGAAGTTCCACGTGCTACCCTCGTTGCCGATCAGATTGCCCAATCAGCCGAATTTTTCTCGTTTGGAACCAACGACCTAACCCAGATGACCTTCGGCTATTCACGTGATGACGCTGGAAAATTCCTTCCGGTTTATCTAAAAAAAGGAATCCTGAAAAATGATCCTTTTCAAGTCCTCGACCAAGAGGGAGTAGGACAACTTATTCGTATGGGCGTTCAAAAAGGACGTCAAACACGTGAAAAATTGAAAATCGGAATATGTGGCGAACATGGTGGAGAACCCTCCTCAATCGAATTTTGCAATTCAGTTGATTTCGATTATGTAAGCTGCTCGCCCTACCGTGTACCTATTGCCCGCCTTGCTGCTGCTCAGGCTGTCCTGAAACAATCCCCCAAACCCGAATCAGAAGAAGAAACATATAAGAAGGATAAAAAGGGCAAGAAGGATAAAAAGGGCAAGAAGGATAAAAAGGATAAAAAGGACAAAAAAGATAAAAAGAACAAAAAGTCGAAAAAGGAAAAGAAGAACAAGAAGAAGTGATCCGATGATCTGAATTTTATATTGTAGAGCAGGATGCATAAGGGAATAATTCTATATACATCCTGCTTTTTTATAGAAAATGTATGGGACTGCAGGTGATATTAACATAAGTGTTGCGAGATACAACAGAAAACAAGAGACAAACAGAAAAGGAGAAATTCATTTTATACTTTAACTTTTTGCTACCAGTTGTTATCCCTTGGGTCACTTTGCAATTTCAACCCTAAAAAGTGGTAAGAGTCCACATAATAGTGCAGATTCTTATAAGACTTACAATAATTCCAACCTTGCACTAAGGTTTTTTTACTCCGTAATCTACACCTCGCACCCAGTTTCCTGTCGTTTCACACCCAATCGCTAAGCCTGCAAAGTCTCTATGTATTATATTATATGTTTTCATGCACTCTGTGACCCGCAACACCAATCCCTTATTACAAACTGATGGAAAAATACGGTAAATTTTAATTGGAATAGTTATTCGAGAAATAGGGTGGTGGGAAATATAGAAGTTGAAAAAATTGCGGAGAGGGGGGGATTCGAACCCCCGGTCCCTCTTACGTAGGACAACGGTTTTCGAGACCGCCGCATTCGACCGCTCTGCCACCTCTCCCTTTTATAACAATATTAGTTAGATGCATACATAAAATTCAGCGGAGAGAGAGGGATTCGAACCCCCGGTCCACCTTCCGGCGAACAACGGTTTTCAAGACCGCCGCAATAGACCACTCTGCCATCTCTCCAGCGGCAAAAGTACAAATTTTTCTTCTCCCATCTCAATTTTTATTTTTACGTTTACTCGAATGGTTTGGCACTAAAAATGTGTAATTTTGTATAAAATAGTATTTTGTTCTATTTTTCCTAAACTGTCCTCGAAATGAAGAAGTTTTTATACATAGTGTTGCTCTTGATTACGGTTTCTTATTCCACTTTTGCAAAAAAACTACAGGCTAGCCTCAATTATGCTACCTTCTATTCTCCAGTGGATGGCCCTTATATTGAAACCTATTTTTCAGTCAATGGAAATTCTGTAGTTTTTGCTTGGAATGAAAACGGATTGTTTCGGGCTACTATCGAAATAGCTATGATTTTCAGACAAGATGAAAAAATAGTTAATTTCAAGAAATATGAACTACTTAGCCCTGAAATACGCGATACCACTTCAGTAGCAGTTGACTTTATCGATCAGCAGCGCATACCCCTTCCCGTGGGTAAGTACGATTTTGAACTGAGCATTACCGATAAGAATAATAGAAAAGAGTCTTATGTTCATCATATTCCTATAGAAATTTATTACAGCGATACCAGCTTGGTTATTTCTGGAATCCAGTTAGTTGAATCATACAATAAAAGTGAAAAAGAGTCGATTCTTAATAAGAATGGATATGAGCTTGTTCCTAAGGTAAGTACATTTTTCTCTTCCGATCAGAACAAACTGATTTTTTATGCCGAGATTTACAATGCGGTGGAAATTTTTGGTGAAGGCCAGAAATTTCTCGTGCGAACTTATATCTCCAATTATGAGTCGGGATTTCATTTCAATCAGTTTAGTAAGGTAAAGAGAATGGATGCCGAAAATGTCAATGTAGTGTTCAATGAATTTAATATTACTCGTTTGCCCAGCGGAAATTTCAACTTAGTGATCGAAGCCCGAGATCGGCAAAATCGTTTGGTCAGTATTAACACCTTATTCTTTCAAAGGAGCAATCCGGGTTATATTCCCGACTTAACAGATATTGACAGTTTATCGTTGCGTAAATCCTTTGCCTCGCATATTAAGAACCCTGATACCCTAAGAGAATATATTAAATGCCTGCGCCCCATTGCTGCCGATTATGAAAAATTTTTCATCGACAAGGGAATGAAAGATGCACCCGTGGAAGTGATGCAGTCTTATTTGTATTCTTTCTGGAAGAATCGTTCGGAAACCGATCCTGAAGGTGCATTTAAGGCCTATCTGGAAGAAGTAGCCAAGGTCCAGACTTTATTTGGCACTTCTTATCTAAGAGGATATAATACCGATCGTGGTCGTATTTTCTTACAGTATGGCCCGCCCGATGTGATTAACGATTATCCCTTCGATGCAGGATTAATATCTACGCTATCGGATAATGAAATCAATAAAGACGTTGGCGGGAGCGTTCCTTACCAGATATGGCATTATTACCAAATTAAGGATCAGCGCAATAAATTTTTTGTATTTTATAACCCTCATTTGATTCCTAATAATTATCAACTCTTGCACAGTGATGTCAAGGGTGAGATCTATAATCCTGTATGGCAAAGTGAGTTACATAGAATTCCGTTTATAAATATCGATGCAGGCAATCCTAGTTCAAATCCAAACCCAAACCAGTAATCGCATGAGAATTTTATCTTTAATATAAACCTTATGCCTGCGAGGATTGCTATTGCTATACTCAACTGGAATGGGAAGGAATTTCTTGTCAAATTCTTGCCTTCCCTTGTTCAGTTTGGTAAGCTTGGTGTTGAAATTTACGTGATCGATAATGCTTCTTCTGACGGTTCGGTTGATTTTTTAAGAGAAAATTTCAAAGAAGTAAATATCATCGAAAATTCCGAGAACTATGGATTTGCCGGAGGTTACAATCACGGACTCAAATACATAGACGCAGAATATTATATCATTTTGAATTCCGATATTCAGCTTACCGAAGGTTGGATTGATCCAATGGTTGAATATTTAGATGGCCATGCCGAGGTTGCTGCATGCCAGCCTAAGATTCGATCTTATGACGAACCTGAGAGATTTGAATATGCCGGTGCCTCGGGTGGCTATATCGATTTTTGGGGTTATCCGTTTTGTCGTGGCCGTTTGTTTCAGGCTATCGAGAAAGATTATGGCCAATACGACGATATTACAGAAATATTTTGGGCTAGTGGGGCTTGTTTGTTTATCAGAAAAGATTGTTTTTGGGAAGTTGGTGGGTTTGATGAAGATTTTTTCGCACACATGGAAGAAATCGATCTTTGCTGGCGATTGAAGAATAAAGGCTATAAAATTGTGGTTATACCCCAGTCGGTAGTATTTCATGTAGGAGGCGGCACTTTGCCAAAAAAATCTTGGAGAAAAACTTTTTTCAATATGCGCAACAATGCGTTAATGTTGATAAAAAATCTGCCTAAAAAATGGCTACCCATAGTTTTGTTTGCTCGTTTGTTTCTTGATTTTGCCGCTGCTTTGAAGTTTCTGGTCGATGGTGGTTTTAAAAATTTTTGGGCAGTTTTTAAAGCCTATTTTAGCTTGATTCGATCCTTTGGCCGTACTATGAGCAAAAGAGAAAACTTGCCTTCCCGACAGGTTTCGGGAATTTACCGCGGAAGTATTGTGTGGAGCTATTATATAAGAGGTAAACGCTATTTCAATTCCCTGAAGCCTCAAAAATTTTCAAAATAAATTCAGAACTCCTGATTCAGTTTTAAACGGAGTTGTCATGGTTTTGATGATGGATAGATGGCTTTACGCAAAGTTCGCTAAGGATTTGAAGTGATTTTCTTAGCGTTCTTGGCGTCTTTGCAAGAAAAACATCGCTCGCGAAAGCGTAAAGGGCAAAAGAACGATGAGACTCGTTATTCTTGGGATATTCTAAAGCATGATTTATCCCCTCATTACTGAAGGAATCAATATGCAATGATAGGATCAAGGGTTATGAAATCCTTCCTTTATAGGAAGTTTGATATTAAATTCAAGCATAGAATGGTTCTAAAAATGATGGATTGACAATTAGTCACGGTTTCGAGCACCCATCAGAATCAGGACATAATACACCAAAGTAGCAAGTGATGCCAGAGCGGCTATAAAATAAGTATAGGCAGCCCATTTCAAGGCATCAAATGCTGCAGCTTGATTTTGATTATTTGTTATGCCTGTTCCCTTGAGCCAAACCAATGCCCTGTGACTGGCGTTTACCTCGACAGGAAGAGTAATGATGCTGAAAAAAGTAGTACTTGCAAAAAGAATAATGCCTGCCACCAGAAGTTGGGGAAAAGTATTTACCACCAGAATTCCTGCCAGCAATACCCATTGAACCCATCGGCTGGCAAAACTAACTACAGGCACAAGAGCTGAACGCATCTGAAGCCAGGCATAAGCCGAAGCGTGCTGTACGGCATGCCCAGTTTCGTGAGCCGCAACGGCAGCCGCAGCTACATTACTGCCATAATATACATCCCGGCTCAGATTTACTGTTTTATTCGCAGGATTATAGTGATCGGTCAATTGCCCTTCAACCGATAATACTTTCACATCATCTATCCCGTTCTGCCTAAGCATACGTTCGGCAATTTCTTTCCCGCTATATTGAATAGGCATTTTTGAATATTTAGCAAATTTAACCTTCAACTGATTGCTGATCAGCCAGCTAATTATTGCAAAAGCAATGAAAATGATATATATTCCACCCATTTCTACGATCTGAATTATTACGCCCCCATTATCAAGTTTTATGCCATCCGATAGAGAATACCTCATTTCCTTTCTATTCAATCTTCGGAGAAAACCATTTTTATTACCATAATATTCATGAAAATTTTCAGGATAAGAAGGAAGATAGAAATAAGAAAGAGCCCGCTTTTCATTCACATCTTTGGACTTGCTCAGCTCGAAGAACATATTTCGATTCGATCTAATTATTTGGCCTTCCAAATAAATAATGGAATGGCAGCAGTCGATTTTTGATATCTACCGAGAAATAATTTATTACAGATTATACAATAAAAAACTTTTTAAACGGGATCGAAATTTCAGCTCTTATATAATAACATACATGCCATGGGCAAAATCTGCGATAGACGAAAACGACCAAATTATGCAGCCAATAGTAACCTTTCACAGCATCAGGAAGATGATCCAATAGAAATTCGTAAACAATTCGAATATCGAAGGAAAAATGGAAGACTCATTGACGGATTTGAGACATTCTAAATTTTTGGAGAAGAGGTCGGGTAAATTCATGGCAGGGAAAACTGCATTTTCAATATAGCCCTTGAGGCTAAAAATACGGTATGTTGGGTTGAACACCCCGAAAAAAGGAGTCAATGTGTGGGAAATGCATCAGGGAATATTTTAATGAAAGGTTTAGCGGTCATTGAGTGATAGAAGATCGGGATCATGCAATTTTTTTTATATGAATGAGAGCTTCACTTCTTTGAGGAATTTTTCTTCGAGGAGTTGGGCTATTCTTTTAACAACGGTGCGGCGTATTTCGAGTTCGACAGGAAGGCTAGGGTCTTGGTGGGCAATGTTGATGCGAGTACCAATAATGAAGAAAATTTCGTCGCTTTCGAGGAGCATTTTTACGATTTTATCGGCAGGTCCGTTTCCAAGGCGAGTATTTGGCCCATAATTCAATAATAATTGGTTGACTTTTTCGAGTGTGAGAATTCCTTCGGTAACCAGATCGACTCCAGGCATGTAACTTATAGGAGGCAAGTCGGGGTCTTCAAATTCGAAAGAGTCGGAAATTTCGACTCCCAGTTCACGAGCAATGATATCGGCCGTAGTAGCTCCGCACAGAATTTTTTTCCCTTCGAAGGTTTTTACTGCCTCGGCATATTCTCTGTCTTTATGCTCGTCGAATGGAGGCCCTGTGCATATGAGAAGTTTTCGTGGTTCTCTATAATAGATCACAGCACAGCTTGTATCGTCTTTACTGCGATAGCCGTCATTAATGTGGGCAAAGTTGACGACTTTGGAAGCCAGTGTGGCAGCTGAAATTTGCGGGTCATTAGTAAGAAGCTGAACAACAAAATCCTGCACATTGTCTCTTCCCCAACCAAAGGGATATTTTTCTGACCCCATGCCCGATTGAGCCACCCCATCACTTATTAGAACAATACGATCTTCCTTGTGGTGATAAAATTGACAGGTCATCAATTCTTTACCTGCATTTTTTTCACTCTTAAGAATTACGCAATTCCAGTTGGGCTGAAAAGGGTCATTCCCCCTTAAAATAATACATTGAGGATTATCATATTCGAGGATTTTGGTTAAATCATCAATTTGAATATCTACGATGGAAAAGGTACTGTAACTGATTTTACGTTCACTGCAAACAGGCAAGGTGTTCATGATTAGCTCAGCTATTTTGTCCACATCCTTGTGTTCGATGGTGAAGTTCAATGCCATGGTGGCAGTAAGAGTAGCCAGAACATTGGCCTTCACGCCATGCCCCATGCCATCGGAAAGAACGGCAATGGTGCGGCCTTCTTCCTTGATTTTTCTCGATAGGAAAACATCTCCGCAGATTTTTTCTCCCTCGTGATGAATCTGCTGGCAACTTACTTCGATGTATATATTATTCTCCATAAATGAATCATCTTCATATTAGGATTTTGTTTCTCCACTTTTATTGCCGTTTTCCGATTGATATGCGCTGATGATGGAATTAAGCATCCTTTCGGTCTTACTGGCACCTTCTCCCAACAAAAAACCAATTTTTTGAACCATTTCGAGATTTTCGGTAATGGCTTCATTAATCCGGTTGATAATCTGTTCACGCCTTACTTCGGGCATTTTTAGATCGCGGACGACAGCCCCTACTATTTTGTTCGGCCTTATCGTAAATATTGAAACATTGAGTATATTGTCGTTAAAATTGACATCCCGATTGGTAATATCTTCAGCATTTTTCAAGACGTACGAAAACATATTGTAAAAATGATAGGGTAACAAAGTTTTTAAATCTGCTCCAACCAAGCCAGGAATTACTTCATCAATCAGGCGAGCGTCTTCTCCTAAAGTTTCTATGAATGTCTTATTCGCTTGAATGATTTTTAGATTTTCATCGACGATGACCACGCCCGAAGGGAGTTTTTGTAACATGATATTTACAATCTCGTTGGCTTCGCGCGCTAACATTTGTTCGCGGCGGGCAATCTTTTCCGATTCTTTCAGAGCAATTTCGGTTTTGGCAAGTTTTTCGTTGGTGGCTTTCAGTGTTTTAATATATTCGTTTTGGTTGCGAAGATTGTACGTAATGCACATTTCAGGTTTAGCCAATCCCGAGGCTACCGCAGTGGCAAATTCATAGCAAGACGAAAACCCGCATGCTCCGCATCCCATCAATTTATCGGCATCTACTCGTCCTATCACTTTCAGTACTTCGTCGATCTTTTCTTTGGGTGGAGATTGAAGCCTTTGGTCATCAGGGTTAAAACTGCGGGAAAGTGTGATTGTTTTGTATTTTTCGATGTTCTCCTGCCATGATTGGGAATCGAACTCTTTGAGTCTTTTATTGGCATATTCTACAGCGAGTGAACGCCTGAGGTATTTTTCTCCTCCTGGGCTGGTGCCAGGGCCCATTAGGCAGCCATGACAATAAAATATATTGAAATGCCTTCGGATCAATTCCGTGTAATCGTGGAATTGTCTGACCGAATCAATGAAATTATCCTTGCCTTCGATAGTAGTAATTGTCCCTGTGAGTAAGTTTTCATCGAGGCCGACCGCTTGAAGTAATCCATTGCTGATGGGAAACAGGGAACCAAGGTGTCCAATAGGGCTATCGAATTCTGAATACTCCAGCGTTTGTTCAGTGATACCCGCTTCCTTGAACATTTTTCGCAATTCAATAAAAGTGAGAATTTCGTCTATGGGATTCTCTTCTTCGAGCAACACCGGTTCATATTTGGCAGAAATGCAAGGCCCTATATAAACAACCCCTACTTCTGGTCCATACTTTTGCTTCACCACACGAGCAGTAGCAATCATAGGCGTAACGATAGGAGCCAGATTTACGGTAAGCTCGGGGTAGAAATAACATACATAAGCCGTAAGCGTGGGGCAAAGAGAGGTGATATAATATTTCCCCTTGAAATTTTCGAGTAATTCTTTATATTCATGAGCTACCAGATCGGCACCAAACGAAACTTCGTTCACGTATTGAAACCCCAGTTCTCTTATCATGCTTACAAATTTCCTGTAATCAGTGATATCGGTAAATTCTCCGGCTATACTCGGAGCAAGAATTGCAGCTACTTTTTCACCCGAAGCCAATAATCCTTTTACTCTGTCAATGGAATTTTTAAAGGAAAGCGCATTCGGTGAGCATACAGGTAAACAATCTCCACACCCAACGCACCGATTGTGTAAAATATGAGGATAGTTTTCGTTAATGGGCACTGCAATGGCTTTTACTGGGCAAACCCTGACGCATGCATAACACTCAATACATTTTCCCTTATCGAATTCAATCACCTGCATATCTTATCGCCTGTGTTTTCAATTGATTATAAATTAAAGTATTCTGATAAAACTTTGATTACCTTTTCGGTATCTACCTGAAGATAAATTCTATCAGCTATTTTTAATACCGGTCCGTTAACACACTCCGAAAAACAATGCGCCCCATGGAAATTTACCTTATCCTTCAGTCGCTTTTCTTTCAGCCAATCATCTACCACCTTTACCATGTGCTTATTTCCTCTCGAAAAACAAGAACTCCCCAGACAAATTACAATTTCAACCTTCTCATTCATTAGTAACTTTCGCTAACTTGAAATCTTTCTTCAAAAGTAAACTTTTTTATTGTCGTAAAACATTTTGTATATGAACTAATTTTATTGCCTTGAAAAAATTGACCTAAGGTTTCCAATTTTATGCAATATCTTGTTCCTTTGCCGATAATATGACTACTGAATTTCTTTTATACTCGCTGAATGCCTTATTTCGATGAATTATAATAAGGACGACGGAATTGCCATTACACTTTCAAATCTAAAGAATCTTGATCGGTTTCGAATAGTGGAAAAAATGATAAGCCTTCTTATTCTTTCAATTATCTGGTTTTAAGTGTATTAATTCCGTTGTTTTGTTTTAAATTGAATATTTTTTTGATGTTAAGTATTTCACAATGTTATTTCAATAACAATAAAAGAAATAATTCGTAATTTAGTGGCCTCAAGTAACAAACTTCTAAATGTTGTAAAAAAACATTCATAAATGGATAGAGTTCAAAATATAATCGATAGATACCTTGGAGCAGGGAAAGAAGCCTTACTCTCAGTTCTGCAGGAAATACAGGAGGAAGAGGGGTATTTGAACGCTGAATCTATACATAAAGTCAGTTATTGTTTGGGTATTCCCGAGAACAGAATTTATTCGATAGCTACATTTTACGATCAATTCAAGTTTTCACCACGAGCACGAAAGACGATAAGAATTTGCGAAGGAACAGCATGCCATATTATGGGTTCATCTTTAGTAGCCCGTGAGATTAAAAAACAAATCGGTATTGAACCCGGCCAAAGGACGAAGGACAACGAGTACGAACTAGAGTTTGTGGAGTGTATGGGTGCATGCAGCCAAGCCCCGGCCATGGAAATCAACGATCGATATTACAATAAAGTGACGCCCGAAAAATTGCGTCAGATTCTGGAACACTTATCCAATTTTGAAGAATAGACCATGAGCAAGGAAACAAAAAAAAATCGGAACCCATATATTGCCGACATATTGTTGATTCCACCAGATCAATACAGTCACCAAACGGCAGAAAGAGTGGCCTTGCTGAGGCGTGAAAAGGTTGAAAGGCCGACTATTTTCGTAGGTGCTGGAACATGCGGAATGATTGCTGGAGCAAGTCAAACCATGCTAAGCATTCAAATGTACCTGAATGATCATTTGATGAAGGCCGATGTGGTAGAGGTCGGTTGCATAGGTTTATGCCAGTTCGAACCCATTGTTGATGTTCAATTACCAGGTAAGAATAGGATATCCTTTAAGAATATTACGCCGGAGAAGGTCTATTCTTTGCTCGACGCTGTATTCAACAATACTATTGATTCAGTCGATGTTTTGGGGCAATTCGAATCTCGGCATTTAGTTCCCTGGGAAGATGTTCCTTTTATCAATCGCTTGCCATTTTTCAAGAAACAGAAACGTTTGGTTTTGGAAAACTGTGGTTTGATCAATCCTTCGAGCATTGAAGAATATCTGGCAAGGGGCGGATACAAGGCTTATGCAAAAGCAATTCAGAACTATACGTCTACGGAGATTTGCGAGATTATCGAGCAGAGTGGATTAAGGGGACGCGGAGGCGGGGGTTATGCTACAGGTAAAAAATGGATGATTGCCCGTCAAACCCAAAGTGATCAGAAATATCTGATTTGCAATGCCGATGAAAGCGATCCTGGCGCATTCATGGACAGGGCGCTTATTGAGGGCGATCCACATAAACTTATCGAAGGAATTGCCATAGCTGCATATGCAGTTGGAGCAAGCCAGGCTTTTATCTATATCCGTTCAGAATATAAAAAAGCCATACAAACTCTAAAAAATGCGATAGACAGTGCAAAGGAATTTGGGTTGATCGGCAGCAATATTTTGGATAGTAGTGTAAATTTTTACCTGAATATCAAGATGGGCTCGGGTGCCTTTGTCTGTGGTGAAGAAACTGCTTTGATCAACAATATGGAAGGAAGAAGAGGAACTCCCGAGCCCAAACCCCCATATCCGGCCACTCAGGGTCTTTTTAGCCATCCTACGGTGATAAATAATGTGGAAACTTTGGCTAATGTTCCATTGATTATCCAGAATGGTCCGACGTGGTTTGCCGGTTTGGGAACTCCGACTAGCCATGGCACGAAAGTCTTTGCCGTTACGGGAAAAGTTGAATACAATGGATTGGTAGAAATAGAAATGGGTAGGTCATTTCGTGAAATTATTTATGATATTTGTGGAGGGATAAAGGATTTTAAGGATTTCAAAGCCATGCAGATAGGTGGGCCTTCGGGAGCATGCTTAGGTGAGGCTTGTCTGGACCTCCACATTGATTATGAGTCGCTTAAGCAGGAAGGCGCCATGATGGGGAGTGGAGGATTGGTAGTTATGGATGAATCTGCCTGTATGGTGGATATTGCACGGTTCTTTATGAATTTTCTTCAGCACGAAAGTTGTGGTAAATGTATTCCATGCCGAGAAGGAACGCGTAGAATGTGGGAAATTCTCGAGTCGATAACCAAGAAACCCGTTGAAGGTCAAGAACATCAATCTCTCGAAAGATTCAAGGGCGTTCTTATGCTTGAAGAATTGGCTACAGTAGTTGCCGAAACTTCTTTGTGTGGACTTGGGAAAACCGCACCTAATCCCGTTATCAGCACTCTCAGATATTTTCGTGATGAATACGAAGAACATATTTTCGAACGTAAATGCAGAGCCAATGTCTGCAATGGACTCAGGACGTTCTATATTCATACTGAAAAATGTACCGGATGTACAATATGCTACCGCAAGTGTCCTACTTCGGCTATTATAGGCACTCAGCGCAATCCACACTTCATTGTGCAGGACAAGTGTATTGGCTGTGGTATATGCTATGATGTTTGCAAATTCGATGCAGTTTCTGTTCATTGAATCAAGGGTTTATATCTATAATTAAAAGAAGTTCCATGTTGTTTTCGATAGAAGTTAATAATAAGGTCATTACTGCCCAAAGGGGTGAAACCATCCTTGAATGCTTGAAAAGGAATGGGGTATTTGTTCCCACGCTTTGTCATATTGAAGGATATTCTCCAACGGGTGCTTGCAGGATATGTGTGGTAGAAGTGGAAGGCCGGCCCGATTTAGTGCCATCTTGTTCCCATCCGGTGGAAGAATGGATGAAAATAAAAACCCATTCACCTCGTGTTATCAGAGCAAGAAGAGCTATAGCGGAAATGCTTCTCTCTAATCATCCCGACGATTGCCTTTATTGTGGACGCAATGGAAACTGTGAATTACAAAACCTTGCTATCGATCTGAATTTAAGGGAAAAACGTTTTAGCGGAAGTAAGAATACTTTAAAGAATGATTATGCAAGCGTTAGCATCATGCGTGAACCATCCAAATGCATATTATGCGGCCGTTGTGTCAGACTTTGCGAAACCGAGCAGGTGGTTGCAGCCGTTGACTTTATTGGCAGAGGCAACCAGATGACTATAGGAACCTCATATAATCATGGATTAAGTTCGAGAAATTGTCATCATTGCGGGCAATGTATATTGATCTGTCCTACGGGTGCTCTCTCGGAACAGCAACACATTGCAAAAGTGCAAGAAGCTTTGCATAATCCAGAGAAACATCTGGTAGCGCAATTTTCCCCTGCATTGAGCGTGGGGCTTAACGAAAATCTTGGAATCAAGGCAGGTAAAACTGCGGATCATATTATAGTTGCAGCACTGAGTAAAATTGGCTTTTCTAAGGTTTTCGATACAGGTTTAGCTACCGACTTGAATATTTTGGAAAATGCTTCTTTGTTGGCCAAACAAATTCGTGAGGGAGAAAGCATGCCTATGTTTACTTCCTGCTGTCCTTCATGGTTGCATTATGCCGAAACCTTTCATCCCTCGATTTTACCTTGTATCAGTCCTGTATTGTCGCCCCAGCAGATAATGAGCGTCTTGATCAAGAAAATCTATGCCAGCGAAATGCGTCTGAGAGCGGAGGATATTTACACTGTTGGGTTGATGCCTTGTACAGCTAAAAAGTATGAGATATTGAGGCAGGAAATGTTGATAGATGACCTTAATATGACTGATGCCGTGCTTACTACGCGTGAATTAGCCAGGTTTATCAAGTTGTATGGAATAGATGTGAATAATATCGAGCCCATGCTGCCACATAGTCCGTTTCATATTCGAAGTACGGCTGCCAAACTTTATGGAGTATCGGGTGGAGTAACTGAAGCCATTTTACGTACGGTGTATTTCTTACTGACGGGCGTGGAGCTTGAACCTTATAAAATTGGAGAAGTCCGTTCAGGCAGCGGGCCCAAATTTTTTACCATGGAGGCAGGAAAATACAAAGTAAAAACTGCTGTGGTAAGCGGCATGAGTCAGGTTCAAAAATTATTGAAAGAAATTGAAGCGGGCAAGAAAAATTTAAATTTTATAGAAGTGATGGCGTGCCCTGGCGGCTGTATCAATGGAGGAGGACAAAAAATTGGCGCCAGTGATAAGGATATTAAAACCCGTAGTAAAGTTCTTTATGAAATGGACGAAAAGGAAAATATCCGTGTAGCCCACAAAAATCCTATTGTTCATGAACTGTACCAAAAATATTTTGATGCACCTTTGAGTAACAAGGCCGTTGAGTTTTTGCATAGAAGAAGATTAGAAAAAAAAATGGAAGGGAATGAGCAAATCCTATAAGAATCAATTGGTTTTTACGGTGAAGGATCGATGTAGGGTATGTTATACCTGCGTACGCGAATGCCCAGTGAAAGCCATACGTATAGTCAATGGGCAGGCTGAGGTAATGAGCGAGCGGTGCATAGGTTGTGGAAATTGTGTGAGAGTTTGCAGCCAGGGAGCCAAGATATTTTTACATTCTCAAGCCGAAGTAAAGGAATTGCTCGAGGGGAGCGATCCTGTTGCAGCATTGATAGCGCCCAGTTTTCCGGCCGAATTTGAAGAAATAAGCGATTACCATTTATTTATTGGTATGGTGCGAGCTTTGGGATTTGAATATGTATGTGAAGTGGGTTTTGGAGCTGATATGGTAGCCCGAAGATATGCCGAAATTATGAACAAACCTACCGACAAAGGCATCATCACTAGCGATTGCCCTTCGGTTACCTTTTATATCCGGCATTATTATCCCCATCTTGTGGATAGGCTGGCGCCTATTGTTTCGCCTATGGTTGCCTTGAATAGATGTGTAAAAGCTGAATACGGCGAAAATATCAAAACCGTTTTCATTGGCCCGTGTATAGCTAAAAAGGCCGAGAGCTCTGAAGTGGACGAAGCGCTTACCTTTACTGAACTTCGCGAGATGTTTTATGAGTACGACATTACACCTCAGAATGCAAGTCCTTCCGAATTCGATCCTCCTTATGCAGGGAAAGGAGCAATCTTCCCGGTGAGCAGGGGGCTTCTGCAAACAACGAATATCCGCGAGGATGTAACAGAAAGGAATATTATTATTGCCGAGGGTAGCCCAAGCTTTAAGGAAGCTGTTAGAGAATTCGACGATGGCCTCGTCAGTACTCATCATTTAGAATTATTATGCTGCAAGGGATGCATCATGGGAGCAGGTATGGGAAAAAATGGGAAGCGATACGTCAGAAGAACGCTCGTGGCCAATTATGTAAAGCAGAAACTGAATCAAACCAGTCAGCAAAAAAGAGAGTATTATGTAAAAAAATTCGATCAGCTCGATTTCAGTGCACATTTTACCCCCGAAGACAGACGTAAACCTTTGCCAACCAAAGAACAAATCGAGGAAGCATTGGTTAAAATAGGTAAGCTCTCGCCTCAAGATTATTTGAACTGTGGAGCATGCGGTTATGACACTTGCGAGGAACATGCCATAGCAATTGCTCAGGGCTTTGCAGAGCCCGAAATGTGCCTGCCCTATACCATCGAAAAGTTACATAAATCCATCAATGACCTGAACATCACCAACGAAAAACTTGCTCATGCCAAAGCGGCTTTAAAACAATCGGAAAAATTGGCACACATGGGTCAGCTTTCTGCCGGTATTGCCCATGAACTCAATAATCCTTTGGGAGTTATTACAATGTATGCTAATATTATGATGGAAGAACGGCCTGAGAATGATCCCCTGCGTAAGGATCTGGAATTGATTGTGGAGCAAGCCAATCGCTGTAAGAAAATTGTAAGTGGTTTACTCAATTTTGCACGTAAAAATCAAGTCAATCTGACTGAGACCCATCTGGAACAATTAGTTCAACGAAGCCTCGATTCGGTGGTTAAACCCGATAATGTGAAAACAAGAATGATTTCAGAAATGAAAGACCCTATCTGTTTCCTTGATCAAGAACAGATGATGCAGGTTTTGACAAATCTCGAAAAAAATGCGATTGAAGCTATGCCTCCCGAAGGCGGCGAAATTACTGTCACCCTTAAAGACAATCTTCATGAAGTTATTATTAAAGTTGCCGATACAGGCATAGGCATCGAGAAGGAAAATATGGACAAGCTATTTACTCCCTTCTACACTACCAAAGAGCTGGGCAAAGGCACTGGCTTGGGACTTCCGCTCATCTATGGAATTGTGAAAATGCACAAAGGCCAGATTAGCGTCATGTCGAATAACAATAAAGAAGAAGGGCCTACAGGAACAATTTTTACAATTACCTTACCCCGCAACCCCAATTCAGTTTAACAATTTCATTATAAAAAAATTACCATCATGGAAGCTCATAAGAAAACGATTTTTATTGTCGATGATGATCCCGATTACTTGTTCCAGTTGCAGGTATTGCTCGAAAAGAATGGATTTCGGGTAATTACGGCCGAAAGCCAGCGAGAAGCTCAAAAAATCATAGAACGCACCAAACCCGATCTGGCCATAGTTGATTTGATGATGGAAAATGAAGATAGTGGTTTTATTCTGAGCTATCAAATCAAAAGATTGTATCCCGATGTTCCTGTAATTATTTTTACTGCTGTTACTGCCGAAACAGGCATAAGTTTTGAAACAGAACTGGGCATGAATTCTCGATGGATCAAGGCCGACCTGTTTTTACCAAAAGGTCTGCGTCCCGACCAATTGATTCGGGAAATCAATAAATTGTTAAAATAATAAAATATTCAAAAATGGCAAAACTCAAGATTTTGGTAGTAGATGATGAGCCTTTCATTCGCTCAGGCATACATCGCATACTCGATAATTTCCAAGTGGATTATCCCTTTATGACCGAACCTTATGAATTCGAGATACTCGACGCTGTTACTGGCGAAGAAGCTATCGAAATCATCAATAACCATCAGCCCGATATTGTCTTGCTCGATAATAAACTCCCCGGTATCCAGGGTGTGGAAGTGCTTTCGTATGTTAAGAACAAAAAACTCGACATAGTAGTCATTATGATTACTTCCTATGCCTCCCTCGATCTGGCCGTCAGAGCAACTAAAGATGGGGCACACGACTTCGTTCCAAAGCCTTTTACTCCTCAAGAATTGAGATCGGTGATAGAATCTACGACAAAACATATTTTTCTCAAACGTATGACCCAGCAAATGAATATTGCCGGGAAACAAATCCGTTTCCAATTTCTATCCGTCTTGAGTCATGAATTAAAAGCTCCTTTGAATGCCATAGAAGGGTATCTGCAAATGATGAAGGAGAAACAGCTTGGTGATAAAATTGACGACTACGCTCAAGTAATCGACCGTTCGTTAGCACGTATTAAAGGCATGCGTACACTTATTTTAGACTTGCTCGATATGACGCGCATCGAAACGGGTGAAAAAGAAAAGAAAATCGAAAGACTCAATATTTGTGCTATAGCTCAAACTTCTATTGATACTTCAAAACCTATGGCTATACAGCGTGATGTGAAGATAAAGCTCGATTGTCCTAAAGACCTGGAATTTGAAACCGATGCCTCCGACATGGAAATTATTTTTAATAATTTGATATCAAACGCGGTAAAATACAATAAGGAAGGTGGAAGTGTTACTGTTAGAATACATAAGGATGAAAATAATTTAGTGATCGAAGTATCGGATACCGGAATAGGTATGACCGAAGAAGAAACCTCTCGTCTGTTTCAGGAATTTGTAAGGATAAAAAATGAAAAGACAAGAAATATCACAGGCAGTGGTTTGGGATTATCTATTGTAAAGAAGATTGTCGATACATATAATGGAAATATATCCGTGCAAAGTACACCTGACGTGGGGAGCACTTTCATCGTAACCCTGCCTGTTCAGTCCTTAACCGATATCATTCTATAAATCATTTATCTATGAAGATGAGCCACAGGTCTTTACCCGATAAAACCATTGAAAGATTGAGCCAATACCGACGAAATCTTCTTATATGCTTATCGCAGGGGAAGCATCATATTTTTTCACATGAGATTGCTCTGATTCATCATATTACACCGGTACAAGTGCGTCGTGACCTTATGCTCATAGGCTATTCCGGCACGTTAAGAAAAGGTTATGATGTAAAGGAATTGATAGATCTGATTGGTTTGATCCTCGATACGGAAGAAGGATTAAAAGTTGCCATAGTTGGAATTGGGAATCTTGGGCGTTCTCTCATTGGCTATTTTAGTGGTAAGAGATCAAAACTCAATATCGTGGCTGGATTCGACAATAACCCCGATAAGATCGGGAAAATCTACGCTGGTGTTCATTGTTATTCCAGCGAAAGAATGCAGGAGATCATCGTTGAGGAAGAAATTAGCATAGCTATTATTACTGTTCCGGCTGATAATGCCGCTATCGTAGCCGAACGACTCGTTATGGCCGGAATAAAGGGAATTCTTAATTTCTCCCCAAAACCATTAAATGTGCCTCCGCATGTCTATCTCGAAGAAATTGACATGATTACTTCTTTAGAAAAAGTGGCTTATTACGTTAAGAAACAACTATAATTTTCTGTATAGAATAATATAGGGCTCTTATTAGTCGTAAATTTGCAAAAGAATTTTAAATTCAATTGGTCAATGAAATTTAATCCAGAAAAATGCAGAATGAAGGATGAAAGAATGAAACCTTTCATCGACACGGATGAGATTTGGGATTTGCTCGATCATACCAAACCTGATCGGGTAAGAGTGAAAGAAACCATAGCCAAATCGCTCGAAAAAAATCGGCTGACACTTGAAGAGACTGCGCTGTTGATCAATGCGACCGAAACCGACCTTGTCGAAGAAATTAAGCAAGGAGCACGTGAATTAAAAAAACGAATCTATGGGAACCGAATCGTTTTATTCGCTCCTTTATACATAGGCAACAAATGCACCAATAATTGTCAATATTGTGGGTTCAGAACAAGCAACAAGGCTGCTGTGAGAAAAACCCTGACTGACGATGAAATTGTCAGGGAAGTAGAAGCCCTCGAGGATAACGGCCAAAAGAGGCTCATCCTGGTTTATGGCGAGCATCCCGATTACGATGCGAATTATATTGCCCATACGGTTCGTTTGGTTTGTGGAGTAAAAAAAGGAAAAGGCGAAATCAGAAGAGTGAATATCAATGCAGCACCACTCGATATCGATGGTTTCCGTACAGTAAAGCAAGCAGGCATTGGCACTTATCAGATTTTTCAGGAAACCTATCATCCTGAAGCCTATAAGACATATCATCTTGGAGGTAAGAAAACGGATTTCAACTGGCGTCTTACTGCCCTCGACAGAGCTCAGGAAGCAGGGATAGATGACGTAGGAATTGGTGCCCTGATAGGGTTATACGACTGGCGTTTCGAAGTGATGGGATTGGTAAGACATGCAAACCATCTGGAGGCTTGTTACAATGTGGGACCACATACTATCAGCTTTCCTAGAATTCAAAATGCTTCTTCTCTCGATATCGATGGACGTTATCTGGTGAATGATGCTGATTTTGCCAAACTCATAGCCATACTTCGCCTTGCAGTTCCTTATACAGGAATGATTTTAACCGCCAGAGAAAACCCAAGGCTACGCAGAGAAGTAATCCCCTTCGGCATTTCTCAGATCGATGGCGGAACACGCTTGGAATTGGGTACCTATTCTCAAAATCTTAATGCAGAACAAGACCTTAACCGTGAACAATTCAAAATTAACGACGACCGTTCACTCAATGAAATCATCGAAGAACTCATTCAAAACGACTTCATCCCCTCATTCTGTACGGCTTGCTATCGAATAGGGCGAACGGGCGAGCATTTCATGGAATTCAGCGTTCCCGGATTCATTAAAAGATTTTGTACACCAAATGCGCTGCTAACGCTTTCGGAATATTTAGTGGATTATGCTCCTCAAGATACTGCACAAATGGGCTGGAAAGCTATAGAACAAAATCTTGCTCATTTGGGCGATACAGCTAATACTCAGGAAATACGCCGACGAATCGAAAGAATCAAACAGGGCGAAAGAGACCTGTATTTTTAAAATTTTAAAATACTATATACAGAATAGGAATCGAATGAGCCTTCCAAGATTAGTATAAGTGTTTCATTATGAATATTTTGTATTAAATTTGAAAATCTTTGACAGATGAAAGAAATCAGAATCCTGGGAATTCTTATAACCGACCGCATAAAGGAAGCAGGGCAGACCCAGAAAGTATTATCCGAATTTGCTCATATAATCAAATCGCGTTTAGGCTTCCATGAAGTTACAGAAGCAGTCTGTTCGAGGCTGGGGATCATTATGCTCCAACTTGTTGGTTCCATAGATGAACAAGATAAACTGGAAAGTGCTTTGAATCAAATTGGGGGTATTCAAGTCAGGCGGATGCAATTCGAGGTATAAATCTACCAGAAGATGCTCATTCGGGTTTTTGGGCTCTCATCATCCTGTATTTTCCATTGAAGTCTTTTCTTGTTTCGATATTACGATATTTATGCGAAGAAAATATTTTTTGTATCATAGCGGGAAATCTTTCGTTGATTTCTACATAAATCCAGCCATCCTCATCCAGGAATTTTTGTCCATATCCAGCAATGCTGCGGTAAAAAATGAAAGGGTCTTCGTTATTTACAAATAAGGCCTCAGTAGGTTCATATCGTAAAACATTAGGATGCATATTCGATTTCTCCGACTGAGTTACATAAGGAGGATTCGAAACAATGACATGGAAAGGTTCGAATTGTGTTGATTTTGCATTGGAAGTAATATCATGGAGGACAAACTGAATGGCTGTTCCATGTTCTGAAGCATTCTCGCGGGCATACTCGAGAGCCATTTCTGAAATGTCGGTTGCCGTAATCTGGGCACCTTTCAACTCTTTTGCCAATGAAATTGCTATACAGCCACTTCCCGTTCCTATATCAAGAATTCTCAAATTGGGTTTGTCCAAAAAAATTTCGAGTATCCAACCAACCAGTTCTTCGGTTTCAGGCCTTGGAATAAGCACGCCATGGCCGACTTTTAGCCGTATATTCCTAAACCATGCATAACCTAGTACATATTGTAGGGGTCGATGATTCAATAAATCCTTGAAGGCGAAATGAATTTTTAGGATTTCTGATTCGGAAATACGCAGATCGGGTTCGGAAAGAAATTTTATTTGGTCAATTCCTAAAATTTCCTGCATCACCATACGAGCTATGGTGGATGCTTCTTCCGAAGGATAAATCGAAGAAAGTTTGTGACGATAATGCCGGTAAATATGGTAAACCCGATTGTTGCTTATTTCAAGTGTCATGCAGCAAAGTTAGTAAGTTTCCAGAACTATAATTGAAAGATATTCGAATTCGTATAATGAATAAACAAACCGAATATTTGTAACATCTGAAGTAAAAATTCGTCATAAATAAAATTCAAAAACCAAGAAATTCAAAATTTATAGCAATGAGAAACAAAAAGAAGAAGATTCTTTGGGCACTTAGCCTGATATTCTCGATTATTGTTTTTCCGGAAATCACGCTGGGTGATGATCCCATAGCAATTGATAGGATGATCACGATAACAAGAGAATTGCCCCCTTTTCATGGAGTTGAGGCGGGAGGCACTTTCAATGTGGTAATAAACATTGGTCAGTTACAGGAAGTGAAAATCGAAGTCGATGAAGATCAAATAGAAAATGTGATTACGGAAGTGGTGAATGAAATTTTATACATTAAAGGGAATAAACTGAAGAATCCTGTTGTGAATATATCTATCACCATACCAGAATTGAAATATCTAAACGCAAGTGGTGCAGCTACATTCAAGTTAAATGGGATGAATCGGGTAAAAGAAATGAAACTTATGGCCAGTGGTGCAGCCAATGTTGAGCTGAATGTTGAAATAGATCATTTGCTTTCGGATGTATCGGGAGCTGCCGATGTTAAGGTGAATGGCAGGGCGAGTTGGCACAAGTCGGATGTAAGTGGAGCTGGAAGTTTGAAAGCTTCGGAACTGGTAAGCGATACTTTGATCATATTTTTACGTGGAGCAGCCGATGCCTTTGTCGATGTAAAAGATTTGGCAATTGTGCAGAAAAGCGGGGCTGCAAATATCAAATATAGGACGAAACCTCGTATTTTGACAGATGTCGGTTATTCTACCCAGTACAAAATCGACACTGCAGATAAGGGTGTAGTCAATCTGGGAGGAGACTCGGTAGTTGTCGATCTGGGTAAATTGAAAATTAAAGTGGATGATAATGAAGGCGTAAGTACGATTAAAATTGGGAAACAGAAATTAATCGTCGATGATGACGGCAATGTGAAATGGAAGAAAGAAACGAACCAACATTGTTTTACAGGGCATTGGGGAGGATTCGATCTAAGTTTGAACGGTTACTTAAACAGTGATGGAAATATGGATTTTGCCGGTGCTGATCGTTATCTTGATTTGAATATGCCTAAATCCATTGGAGTTCACTTAAATGCCTATGAACAAAGTATAAAAATATCTCGTTCGGGAAATTTTGGTTTTATAACGGGTTTAGGCTTGGAATGGCATAATTACCGTTTCGATCAGGGAGTTTATCTTGACGAGAAAGCCTATCGTTTGAATGGTTATTTGATAGATGGTGTAAGAATAAAGAAGAACAAACTGATGGTAAGATATCTTACAGTACCTGTATTGTTTGAGTATCAGCACAAAGGAAATTCGAAGCTCGAATTATATCATTTTACGGCTGGGCTTTTACTTGGAGCTCGCATAGGTTCACATACGAAAACCGTGTATGCCGAGCAGTTGAAAGAATACCAGTTGATCGATCCCGTTAATTACGAAGTTTGGAAAACCATGACATCTCCCCGTCAAGAAACCGAAAAGGTTCATGATGATTTTAATCTCAATCCATTCAAGGCCGATGTAATGGTAAGAATGGGTTGGGGTTATGTCAATTTGTTCGGAACGTACAGTATTACAACATTGTTTCGGAATCATCGTGGTCCCGAGCTTTACCCATTTTCTGTGGGATTGACATTGATTGGTTGGTAGTTTGCGTTGGATTGGATGTTTATGGCTGCCCCCGGAACGGGGGCAGCCATTTTTGTATGACGGGCATACATTACTACTTGCAAGATGAAAGTTCTTGTACACGCCGAGTTGGGAGGAGGTGTTAGCGAATGGAAGGGTATAAGCGGGATTGATGGGATGGGAGTAGGAGAATTTGTCGAATGGTACACCCGTAATGGGGGCACCTTACGTCACTCCTTACTGAGTGGCAACTATTTGCCACAAGGTATCAAATTCATAGAAATCACTGAGCCTAACGGAGGGTTATGCAAGTTATGTATTCCCACGATCATCGACCGAGTCATCCAACAAGCGATAGCCCAGCACAGGTTATTTGTGAGCTGAATCCTGTATTACGAGGCTGGCTGATGTATTACGAGGCAGCGAAATGCGCCTCTTTTGTATGTGAACTTGAGGGATGGATACGTCGCAAATTGGGATGTATCAGGCTCAAGCAATGCAAACAGGTTTACATCCTACAGCAATTTTTGGAACGGCAAGGGGTGAAGAAGTGGCAAAGTTGGATACTTGCGTTTTTTGGGAAAGGATGGTGGCGAAAGTCAGGCACACTCAAAGCCCCACAGGCCATGGGGGACAGCATGGTTCAAGGAAGTTGGCTTATACAGTTTGTCATTAAACCATGGAGCATTACACTCTTAGATGAAACCGTCCGGTGCGAGAGCATGCTGGGTGGGGTGAGAGGGCGGGGGAGCAATCTCCCTACCTACTCGATGCTCTGGCTTCTTACCAGTTCAGATGGCGCTGAGAATTTTGAAGTCCTTATTTTTTTATCTTTATATCTTATCTAATTAAATGGTTGGATTCATCGAAATTTAATATTATAGAATATTCAATTACTGTTCAAGATATTGATGATCGAATTGGAAGGGGAGCAAACTTACTGCGGATGGAGCAATCCAAACTTTGGTACTTCCGCTCAGCATGAGAATACGAATAGGAGCTTGCTGAAGAATTTCATATTCTAATATTGCCTGGCGACACATTCCGCAAGGGCTGAGAGGGCGTGTGCCATCACTATTCGTTGTTTGAGAGGCTATGGCAATCGCACAGATTTTTTCACCCCAAAAGCAACTAGAAGCATAAAATAATGCTGTACGCTCGGCACAGCAGCCAACAGGATAAGATGAATTTTCCTGATTGCTTCCCTGTACTATTTTGCCATTTCCCATTCGAATAGCAGCTCCTACCTTAAAATTCGAGTAAGGAGCATAAGCTTTCGAAGCTGCCTCTCGAGCCTCGAGCAGAAGCTCCTTATCTTTTTCAGGCAATTGATCTACCGAGTCGAATTCCTCAATTTCTGTAATGAGTGTTAGGGTTTTCATGATACAATGATTTTGCGATTTCAAGGAAAATTATTCATGGTCTCCTTTTCTATCGAAAGAAGATATAAAAATAAGGAAAAAAATACATAATAAGTGATTCCGGCTTGCGACTCAATAGTATCTTCGTTGATCATAGAAACTGCCATGATGATTAAAAAGGCCACATAACGCCAGTCTTTGTATAATTGATTGATTTTAAGAGGGTAGAGTAGTATCCATAGAAACCATAGCAAACCAATAATGCCAAAAGCAATGGTAATGCTTAAATATTGATTGTGCGAACGTAGACTGGTATGGCTCAAGTCGGAATGCATAGCCATGAGCTGTTGTTTGAATGCTTGTGGAACATCGCCAGTTCCGACTCCGATCACTGGATTTTTTTTGATGATTTCGATTGAAGCTCGCCAGAGTTCGAATCTTTGTATAATACTATTTCCCCTGGTGCCACTTCCCTCTTTGAAATGTTCATATCCAAGGGCAAATTCCATAATCGTACGCTTTAGGGCATTGCTTTGCATATATTGAGCGTTGGCCACGCCTTTTTCTATCCATCCGATTTCTTCGTCTGATAACTGGGCGAGCCCTCGGGCATCCTTGCGTAAACCTTTGCTGTTGAGATATCTTACGATAGTAGCCATCAAGGGTTGGCCTGCAAGGTCCTTCCCATAGTAATCGAGTTTGCTACGTTTTGCCCAGGCTTGCGGAAGTTCGTCGGGGCAATAATATAAACCCACATACTGCCCAAATTCCTTCCCAAAGTAAACCGTATCATGTAAGTAAGCATGCCCATCGGCACTGAACTTTTCGAGGTTTGCAAAGTCGATTTTTTCTTTTGAATGATGGAGTATGAGTTGCAAAGTTTCCTTTATCAAGAATGAAAAACCTAATATTGAGGCGGTTAAAATGAAGGAATAGATAATTTTTCCCCATACAGGGCTGTGACGTATTATGAAAATACTGATGCCTATCACCAGAAGAATACCCAGAATAACAATGGCAGTTACTGAACCAAAAAGACTAAGATAAACGATATACCATGCAATGAGGAGGGAGGCTAAAATTCTCGGAATCAATTTTTTTCGATGGATGATGTCGTATAATAGCAATACAGCCGAAAGACAAATGTTCAATCCAAACCTGATATGGGAAATTCCTGGAGAATAGAGCCTGTAATTTACATATCCTTTTTGCCATGCCAAGTAAATGCCGATGAGGCTGGCTAAGAAAATTGCCAATGCATGCAACCAGACGATAAGCTGTAAAAATTTATTCGAAGGCCTGGGCATGGTAAATATTACAAAAGGCAATACCAACAAAGGCAACTTGGTTCTTAAATCCTTAATGGCATAAGCAAAATCTGTCGTATAGATTAGCCCAAGTATATGAAGAAGGTAAAATGAAATGAATACCCAAGCAATTTTTTTGTTTAGCAGTTGTTTTAAGCCGATTTTATAATGTCCATAGAATAGCCATGCACCAATCATAATAATCTGGGAAAGACTCATTACATAATTGGATGTGGGTATGGCCACTACCAGACTCATAAAACCGAGTAAATAAATGTAATAAAATAGTTTTTCCCTTGTCATGGAATTATGGATTAGCCGGTCGTAAACGGTTATGGCAATTAGGATGAGTCCCGGCAAGGATACTTTGATATGTAGTCATATCACGCAGCAGATTGGCAGCCTTGGTAATTTCGGGATCGTTAGTAATTAAAAATTTTATCCTATCCTGTGGTTTGGTGTATCTGCTAATGATTTCACTCATCAATGGAAATGAGAGATCTTCCCGTGTTTGTGAAAGAAGAATTGGTATTTGGTCGTAAAGCTGTAGTTCGATTTTATCGAGTGAAGACTTAATTTCGTTGTCCAACCGGTTTTGTGCCGAAAGTTGATTTCTCAATTGTTGCATCAGGTTTATATTTTCATAGTCCCAATCTTTATAGCGATCGGTAGTAAATTGAATGAAATCATTAAAGATCTTGTTATCCAGAGTAAACTTTTCCAAAGGATCGATGTGCGGATGTTGATAAGCGAACTCATTCACAAAATCGAAAATTATAAAATTCTGAAATAATGAATTGATAAGAGGATTGTTAGATACTGAATCAGAAGGAAGGTCGGGTTCAATTCCTCCTTGTTCGAAAACCATACGGCCGTTGTGGGTATAGAATACAGGTTTGGTTTGCACAGATGTTCGATTTTGGTCGTGTTTGAAATAATCGATGGCTTGAATACATCGCCCACTTGGAATGTAATATTTGGCAATGGTAATCTTCAATTGATTATTGTATGGGAGAGGCAAGATGTTTTGAACCAACCCTTTTCCGAAGGTTTTTTCTCCTATAACTACTGCCCTGTCAAGGTCTTGCAAGGCACCTGCGAGGATTTCAGAAGCCGATGCAGTATATTTATCTACAAGTACTACCAGTGGGATAGAGAGATCGAGGGGAGGGTTGGTCGTATAATAATTTCGGTTTCGGTCGATATTACGGCCGCGTGTACTTACGATCAATAATCCTTTATCGACGAATTGATTGACAATGGTTATGGCCTGATCGAGCAAACCGCCTCCATTCCCTCTAAGATCGATGATTAATCCCTTGAGATTTTTGCTTTGACGAAGTTTTTGGAAAGCCTCGTAAAATTCTTTGGATGATTTATCAGTAAATTGTTCCAGACGAATGCAGCCGATGTCGTCGCCTATCATTCCGGAATAGGAAATGTTGGGAAGTTGAATGTTTTCTCTCAGCAGAGTCAATTTCTCGATTTGATTACTTTTATATTTCATTATGGAGAGAGATATTGGGCTTCCTACTTCTCCTTTTATAAGAATGTCGATGTCTTCGTCGGTTTTATCTTTCAGGTCGATATTGTTGATTTTCACAATCAAATCGCCTGGTTTCAAGCCAGCTCGTGAAGCCGGGCTGTCTTCTTTCACGTCAATGATGGTACAATCGCCATTGGCTCTTTGCAAGCTTGTGATGCCAATTCCTCCATATTCTCCACTCATGAAGAATCTGTAATTCTGTATCTGGTCCTCTGGTATTAATATTGTATAAGGGTCCAGAGTATTTAGCATGGATTTGATCGCAGTAGAGGTCAGCTTACCGGGGTCGATCTGGTCGGCATAGTTGATCTGAAGCTCCTTGACCACAGAAAAGAAAAGTTCGAGGTTCTTCGAAATCTCGAAAAGATTGTCTTGTTGGGCTGATCCACTTAAAGTTATTATAACCGCAATGATGAAAGGTAGAATTTTTTTCATATTACTTGGAGTAAATATATTTTTTTCTTGAGTGATGAAACTGAGGAAATATGAAATTTCCTTTGGGATAACGTTGTAAATGTTGTTTGATTATAAGGAGAGTTGATTTTATTTCTCTTCGATAGGGGAGTTCTTATATTTTTCTGCTATGAGTTGCAGACTCTTGATCATAGCTTCTTCGATAGAGGAATAATTTTCGATTTCTTTTGCAATATACAAAAAACCTATGTGAATAGTAAAGTGAGTTGAATAAAGGAGATTGGAAATGATTTGTTTGTTATTCCGATAGGATTCTCTTAATCGGCGTCGAAGAAGATTTCGCTGAGTTGCTTTTCGAAAATTGCGTTGAGGGACTGCAAAAACTACTTGAACTCCTGTGTAAGCAACAGGATGAGCAGTAGTTAAATAAATTCTTAGAGGATAAACGACAAAGGATTCGCCTTTCTTAAATAGATTTTCGATATATTTTTTCGAGCAGAGCCGTTCATATTTACGGAAATTGGTGCGCATTTAAGTACGGTTAAAAACCGTTGGCAAAGTCTCAGTTCATGGCAGGAGATTCATGATTCTTCTTAAGGGGAGGCTCTGGATTGACATTTATATCATCGGCATTCCCTTCATCGATGTTTTCACTGTTGCAAATTTCATCATCGAAATTTTCGGCAGAAGGAGCAATTTCATCGTTATTGGAGTTTTCGCAGGTTTCGACTATCTCCTTTTTTTTAGCGGTTGAACGATTCTTGGATTTGGTTTTTTTATTTCCATTTAGAATATAATATTCAATAGCCATAGTCATAGAAGGGCAAGTAGCAGATGGTGCCTGAATATCAACTCTTAACCCATTTTCAAGGGCTGCTTTGGTTGTGTTATCTCCAAATGTACCAATCAGTTGTTTTTGCTGTTTATAATTAGGCCAATTCTTAAATAAGGATTTAATACCCATAGGACTGAAAAGCACGATGAGATCGAAGCTTTTAATATCGAGAGAATGTAAATCACGAGGAACGGTTTTGTAGATAACGGCCTTTTTGTAATTGATTTCCAATTCATCCATAAAAGAAGGAACCTCATTTTTTGATGAATCCGAGCATGGAATAAGAAATTTGTCGTCTTTATGTTTCTTCATCAGATCGGCAAGATCGCTCAGAGACTGATGCCCATGTAAGATCTTTCTTTTCCTGTATTGAATATATCGTTGTAAATAAAGTGCAATATTTTCGGTAGCACAGAAATATTTCATGGTTTCGGGTATCTCGACCCTTATTTCTTTAGCAAGCCTGAATAGATGGTCAACAGCTTGGCGGCTTGTCAAAACAATGGCATCATAATCGAGCAATCTGATCTGTTGCCGTCTGAATTCTTTCGAACTTACCCCTTCTACCTTGAAAAGTTTTTGATATACAATTTCAAAGTTGTATTTTTGGGCAAGAAGGTTGTAAGGTGATTTTTCTCCTTCGGCTGGGGCCGGCTGTGAGATAAGAACTTTTTTTATTTTCAATTCTTTTAAGTGTTTAAGTGAATAAAACGAATATTTTATTAACCTATTCTTCTTAAAATTAAACTAATAAATAGGCCTTTAATAGAATCAGCTGCAACAAGAATTCGACGGTGCAAAGGTACGAAAAAAAGTAAATCCCAAATGCGCCTTTCGTTTCTATAGCTGTTTGTGTCCATTTTATTATCTGAAACAAATAAAGTATAGATACTATTGCTATAGAAATCATCAATAAGATTCGTCGTAAATCTTCATTTAAATAAATGGCCAGTGCTAAGATGGGAAACAGGGAAACACCAATAATGGAGAGAATAAGACTGAAATATAAAAGCAATTTCTTTGAAAATTGACTCCTATGGATTAAGCTGCCGATCAAGCTTATGAATAATGATTTGAAAAGAAAGAAGATAAGTAAAAAAACCAGCAAGGAACCAAACAACTTTATATCCCATTCAAATACCATTTTTCTAAAATTTCCTTCTTGAAGTATCATGAAGACCAACAAGCCTAACATCAGCACAGCATTAAAAAGCAGGGTGTTTTTAAACGGATTCACTACTGATACGATATCCTTCTCGAGCTGATTGAATTTTTTCCGAGAAAAGAGAGCTTTGAGTATTTGCATTAAATTTTGACCATGAATCAATTTTGCTGCAATAAGCAATAGAATGCTCAAAAGGAAAACGAGAGAAATCCAGGGAGGGAGGCCGGCAATTGGCTTTTGTTCTCCATAATTTTGGGAAATGAGTGTATGAGAAGTGAAAAACGAAGAAATTGGTTTATCGCTGGTTGTATCGCTTATAACACTTAATTTCGAAACACAGATGGCGTCGAATCCCTTCAACGTATCTAAGGGATTTATGGCTGCAAAAGTGTCAGCAAAAGGAATAAGGATTGCTCGGACTGAATCTGGCGGCATAGTGAAGTTTACCAGCTAAGGTTTGCAAAATTACTTCGAAATTGGAAAGGCTGCCCTTCTATATGCAAATAGTTTGTTTAAGATTACCCCAGGCAGCCGGTAAAATGAACATAATGGAAAATTCGGTTAATAACAAGCGTCAAAATATTTGAAAATATGGAATGGTAATAAAGTATTTTTACTTCTGGATATCTGGATTCATCGATACATTTCGGATATTGGAGTAGGGAAATAGGTGAGTTTGACTTTTTTTCAGAAAACATTATGGGGGAAATGAGAGTCGTTTTTTTAAAGTTTCTAATTTTGCTTTAAAATTTTTGGAGCAGATTTTTCATCTATTATTACACAATAAATCAGCAATAATGAATTCATTTTTAGAAGGAGTCAGGCAAAGGGCCCGCCAGTTGAATAAATGCATAGTGTTGCCCGAAGGAGAGGAGGAACGCACTTTAATTGCAGCGAATGAAGTTTTAAAAGAAAATTTGGCTCGAATTATACTCATGGGCTATCCTGAGGTAATTCGTCAGAAATCGAAAGACTTAAATCTTGAGCATATATCAAAGGCCGAGATTGTTTTTCCGGATGCGTATGAAAAGAGGCAGTATTACGCTGACCTTTTGTATGAAATCCGGAAAAATAAGGGAATGACACCCGAACAGGCATATCGTTTAGCTGCTGACCCATTATATTTGGCAAGTTTATTTATAAAAGATGGGAAAGCCGACGGTGAAGTTGCGGGTGCCATCAATACTACAGGCAATGTTCTGCGGCCTGCCTTTCAGATTGTTAAAACTCTCCCAGGTGTTAGTGTAGTATCGGGAGCTTATATAATGATATTTAAAGACAGCCATTGGGGTGAAAATGGGATGATGATTTTTGCCGATTGTGCCGTAAATCCTGATCCTACAGAGTGCCAGTTGGCCGAGATTGCCGTCATGTCGGCTCGCACTGCAAGAATCCTGGCTGGCATCGAACCGCGGGTAGCCATGTTGAGTTTTAGTACGAAAGGAAGTGCCACGCATACTCTCATCGATAAAGTCTCTCATGCAACCGAGATTGCTAAGGAAATTGACCCGTCCTTGATGATCGATGGAGAGCTTCAGGCCGATGCTGCAATTGTAGAAGAAGTAGCGAAAAGGAAATGTCCCAATAGTCCTGTGGGCGGGAAAGCCAATGTTCTGATATTCCCCGATCTTCAATCGGGAAATATCTCATACAAATTGGTACAACGACTCGGCGGGGCTGATGCAATTGGCCCGGTTTTGCAAGGAATGGCCGCTCCAGTGAATGACCTTTCCCGAGGTTGCAGCTCTCAAGATATTACAAATCTCATCGCTATTACTGTTATTCAGGCAGGTGGTTTATAGCCTTTACAAAGAGATGCAATGGCTATGAATTTATCCTATAAAATTCTTCCAAAATCACAATTTATATGAATCTTTCGTTTCAATGCAACTGGTATTTTCTCTGAACTGCATAATACGACGAACTCTCATTCTTTTCTTTCTCGATCGGAATTATTTTTATAGAAATGATTCGGTTAATACAAAATGCCAACGTCCAAATTTGTTTCGAAAAATTTGATTTTTGATTTTTTAGCAATATAACCAATAAATTTGTAATTTTGCTACGTATTTCTTTTTTTATCTATGTGGCAGAAGTATTGGCCGATAAGCACATTATATCACAATAACGGGAAAGGTTTGTATTCCTGTTGGATGCTCTGAAAAATCATCAATTACGATTGTCAGGGTCTGCTATCATTGATTCCTTTTCAATTTACGGTTTTTTTTACAAGACTTTGTTCGACCTTTCTATTCTTGAAGCAGACTTATCTCATTTTCCGAATTATTATATCATTCAATTTGTAAATATTCCTTAGTTTTTCTCGATCTATTCTCGATAAATTCCAATGAAAGCTTTGATATTCGATATTCGACGGTTTTGTGTCAATGATGGGCCGGGCATTCGTACGACGGTTTTTTTCAAAGGATGCCCATTGCGATGTTTATGGTGTCATAATCCCGAAAGCCAGCTTAACAAGCCGGAGCCATTTTTACGGATGGATAAACTGGAAGGTAAATTCTTCGAGCATGAAGAACAAATCGGTTATGAAATCGATCTGGATGAATTATTAGAAATTTTATTTAGAGATAGGGCTTTTATGGAAGAAAGTGGAGGTGGGGTTACTCTGAGTGGAGGAGAACCTTTGTGGCAATGGAAGTTTTCAGCAGCCTTAGCACAGAAATTGAGCGAGTCAGGTATTCACGTAGCAGTAGATACTTGTGGTTATGTTCAGTTACGGGTTTTCGAAGCCATATTGCCTTATACCCATCTTTTTCTCTATGATTTAAAAGGCTATGATAACCACAGGCACAAAGAAAATACTGGAGCAAGCAATTCTCTCATCCTCGAAAATCTTGAATATCTCATTCACCAGAGAGCCAATATCATCTTGCGATATCCTGTAATTCCTGGTTATACCGATAGCGAAGACGATGTGAGAGGAATACTATCGATCATGAAGCGAAACTCTGATATACTGAGAGAAATACATCTTTTGCCTTATCACAAATTAGGACAGAATAAATACCGAGGCTTACAAGCCTCGAATCCCATGCCTGAGAATATTCCCGATGCAGATGAAAGTGTTGGTCATATTGAATCGATCTTTAAATCAAATCATTTTATTGTAAAAATTGGAGGATAAACCATGAACACAAAAATAACACAGCGGATCGAGAAATTAAGAGAAAAAGGTCTTAGAGCCGTAAACAGAATCTCAGCCGAACGGGCTTTATTGATCACCCAGTTTTATCGAACGGCTGAGCCTTACAGAGTATCGGTTCCTGTAGCCCGGGCTATGGCTTTCGATTATATTTTAAGTCACAAGAAGATTTATATTGATGATGGAGAATTAATCGTGGGTGAACGGGGTCCAGAACCAAAGGCTGTACCTACCTATCCCGAAGTAAGCTTGCATTCTCTCGAAGACCTTCGAATTCTGAATACCAGGCCGAAGGTATCATTTCGAGTGGATGAGGATACTTTTGCAGCTTATCGAGATGTAATCATTCCTTTTTGGAAAGGAAGAAGCAACAGAGAAAGGATAATGGGATTAATGGATGAAGACTGGCTCAGAAGTTATGAAGCTGGTATTTTTACCGAATTCCAGGAACAAAGAGCACCTGGGCATACCGTTGGAGGTTCGAAAATTTTCAATAGGGGCATGCTCGATCTCATTGAAGACATCCACCGAGTGCAGTTGAAACTCGATTTATATGAAGATTACCTGGCTTTTGAAAAAAATGAAGAGTTGAAGGCAATGGAAATAGCCGCAAGGGCTCTGATTCATTTTGCTAATCGTCATGCCGATTTACTCGAAGAATTATCAAAACAAGAAGAAGATTTACAGCGAAAATCAGAGTTAAAGGAATTGGCTCAAATTAGCCGACGCGTTCCTGCCTTTGCTCCTTCTACCTTTCATGAAGCCCTTCAACATTACTGGTACATTCATCTCGGCGTCATCACAGAAGTAAACCCATGGGACAGTTTCAATCCAGGTCGCCTCGATCAACATCTGTTTCCTTTTTGGCAAAAAGATAGAAACGAAGGAAGATTAAGCGATGAGAAAGCATGTGAACTACTTGAAGCATTTTGGATAAAATTCAATAATCACCCAGCACCTCCCAAGGTTGGGGTTACGGCTCAAGAGAGCAACACTTATACCGATTTTGCTCTTATCAACGTCGGTGGTGTGAAGGTCGATGGGAGCGATGCAGTGAATCCTCTCAGCTATTTGATTCTGGATGTAGTTGAAGAAATGCGAATTTTACAGCCAAGCAGTATGGTCCAGATCAGCAGGAAAAATCCCGACCAGTTGCTTCACAGGGCATTTCAAATTATTCAGACCGGTTTTGGGCAGCCCAGTCTTTTCAACACCGATGCCATTATTGCTGAGTTAGTCCGTCAGGGGAAAAGCATAGAAGATGCCCGCAATGGAGGTGCAAGCGGATGTGTGGAAGCCGGTGCCTTCGGAACGGAGGCCTACTGGCTGACAGGCTATTTGAATCTTCCAAAGATTCTCGAAATTACACTCAACAATGGTTTCGATCCTCGAACCAAGGTTCAGCTTGGCCCAAACACCGGAACTGCTGAATCATTCGAGAATTACAACCAGCTTCTGAATGCCTTTCAAACCCAACTCAATCATTTTATCCAGATTAAAATAAAAGGCAATAATATCATCGAAAAGCTTTTTGCTCATTATCTTCCCGTACCTTTTCTTTCTCTTATTATCGATGATTGTATAGAAAACGGGATGGATTACAATGCCGGAGGAGCACGCTACAACACAAGTTATATTCAGGGAGTTGGGATAGGCAGTCTTACCGATAGTCTCACAGCCATCAAATATCATGTCTTCGATAAGAAAACTCTTTCGATGAATAATTTGATAAAGGTTTTGGAAAACGATTTCGAAGATGATCTGTCTCTTCGTCACTTATTGGTTTATCAAACCCCAAAATATGGAAATGATGACGATTACGCTGACATTGAGGCTCAAAGGGTGTTCGAAATGTTTTTTGAGGCTGTAGATGGAAGGCCTACAGCAAGAGGAGGCAAATTCAGGATCAATTTACTTCCTACAACTTCTCATATTTATTTTGGAAGTGTTATTGGAGCTCTACCCGATGGACGTAGGGCTGGCCAGCCTCTTTCGGAGGGTATTTCGCCCGTGCAGGGAGCCGATCATCATGGTCCAACCGCCGTTATCCGTTCCTGTGCCAAATTAGACCACCTGCGAACCGGCGGTACTCTCTTGAATCAAAAATTTACTCCCTCCTTCTTCAAAAACCATGAAGCCATACAAAAACTAACTGCCCTAGTAAGAACATATTTCCGATTGGATGGTCATCATATACAATTTAATGTGGTGAATGCCGAAATTTTGAGGGATGCTCAGCGTGAACCCGAAAAATACCGCGATTTGATAGTGCGCGTAGCCGGTTATTCCGATTATTTCAACGACCTGACTCCCGAACTCCAGGAAGAAATCATCAGAAGAACTGAACACGAAACCATGTAATTCATTTTGTCGTTTTAATTATTGACCTGATGACAGCTTTTTCGGGGCTTTCGTATTTTCTTTATTTCCAAACTAATTTTGCATCATGGAATTCGAAGAGATAAAAACCAAAGCCGATGCAAAGTATCTGGCACTTGTCAAGGTAATCAAACCTTACCTGCACAGAAACGACACTGCAGTATTGCGCAAAGCATACGAAACCTCACTCGTGCATCTGGGAGAAATAATCAACGAAGCACGTCAACCCTTGGTTCTTCAGCAACTCGATATTGCACTCATTCTTGCCCATCGAATGGGAATGGGGCCGCAAACCGTGCTACCTGCGTTTGTGGTTGAAATGTTGAGATTTGGGAAAATAGAACCCACTCAGATTTCTTCGACCTTTGGCGAAGTTACCCTGAAAATTACTCAGGGATTGTTATCCATTGAGAAGCTTAACCTATCGAAAGTTTCCACCGGTTCGGAAAATTTCCGTGAACTTCTCATCAGCCTTTCCAATGATATAAGAGGCATCTTTTATCTAATGGCCAGAAACCTCTATGATTTGAACCATTATTCTTCTTTGCCTACGGCATCTCAACAATTGATCATACAATTGGCGAGAGATGTTTTTATACCCTTTGCACATCGGCTTGGATTGTATAATATCAAGACTCAGTTAGAGAATGATGTGATGCGATATTGCGAGCCAGAAATCTATAGAGATATTGCACAAAAAATGGAAGAACTTCGTCCGAGCCAACAATCCTTTTTTACCGATTTTATTATTCCCATTCGCGAAGCTTTATCGGAAGCAGGAATCGAGTGTGAATTCAAATGGAGATTCAAGACAATTCCCAGTATATATCAGAAAATAAAAAAGCAAAATGTTGATATCCAACATGTTTACGATCTCTTTGCCGTTCGCATCATACTTACAGGCCAACTCAGCGATGAAATAGCCGAGTGCTGGAGAGTTTATAGCATAGTAAGCAATATTTATCCACCCGATACTTCACGCCTGCGTGATTGGATAACACGCGCCCGACCGAGTGGCTACGAGAGTCTTCATACTACTGTAATGACTCCCGAAGGAAAGTTTGTGGAAGTACAGATTCGCACCCGTCGTATGGACGAAATCGCTGAAAAAGGTGATGCTGCCCACTGGCATTATAAGGAAGCAGGTAGAAAATCGGAGATAGATACCTGGTTACGGGAAATTCGTGAAGTTCTGGAATCTTATCCTGGAGAGGGAGCCGATCCCTTACATACTCATCAACCATTGCCGTCTTCTACTCATATTTTTGTGCTTACTCCTGCAGGTGATGTAAAAGAATTGCCTCAGGGTGCAAGTGTCCTCGATTTTGCCTTCGAAGTACATTCGAGCCTTGGAGCCAGTTGTACAGGAGCCCGGGTAAATGGCAAAGTAGTTCCCTTAAAACATCGATTGTCCAATGGCGATAAAATAGAAATTCTAAGCTCAAAAAATCAATTTCCTAAGATAGATTGGCTGCAATATTGTGTTACATCGAAAGCCAGAAACAAGATCAGAAGAGCATTGAGCGAGGACAAGCTTGCCGAAGCAGAAACAGGGAAAAGCGCACTGCTTCGGCACTGCAGAAAATGGAAGGTAAATTATAACGATGAGATGGTTGAAAAGCTGCTTAAGCATTTTAAAATGAAAACGGCTCTCGAACTCTATGCTTCATTTTCACATTCTGATATCGACTGGGCAGAAGTCAAAAGAATTCTTACCGAAAATACTTCGTCAGAAATCCATATTGTTCCACCGGTGAAAAGGAAGAAGCCCGTAAAGGAAGAGCCTGCCCCCAATGCCATCATCATAGGAGATGAATCGAAAAATATTCATTATTCGCTGGCACGTTGTTGTTCGCCTATTTATGGAGACGATGTATTTGGTTTTATTACGGTAAATCGCGGTATTACCATTCATCGCAAAAATTGCCCTAATGCCCTGACCTTGTTTTCGAAACATGCTTACAGGGTAGTTGAGGCTCGCTGGTTCGAAAAAGCTGGTGAAGGCCCTTATCAGGCTTTGCTTCGTATTACGGGCGACGATCGAATCGGCCTTCTGGCCGATATCACCCATGTTCTGACCAATGAACTGAATGTCAATATCCTCTCTGTAAACCTCGATTCGAAAGATGGATTCTTCGATGGAAAGATGAAAGTGCAGGTGACAAATGTTGCTCATCTCGATTCGGTTATTCATCGGCTTATGAAGGTAAAAAGTGTGGCTAGGGTGAAACGCTTCTATGATTAATAATTTTAAAAGGCTTAATTTTTTAATTTTGCGCCTTCAAACACTTATATTGTATGTGGGCTATGAAAAAAATAAACCTGGCTGTATGTATTTTGTGCTTAGGTGCATTAAGTATTTGTTCTTCTTCATGTAAACAAAACCCTAAGGCAAACTCATCGGGTGAAGTAGAGAAAACGAACCAACAAAAATCTCCCGAATTCAAATACGACGACCTTGACCGTATTGTGCAAAGAAAGGATTTTTCCTATAACCGTGATGGTTCTGTGCGTTATAAGAACCAGTACGATTATAAGTACGACGATCGAGGCAACCGAATCGAAGAAATTACGCAATCGTGGGATTTGAGTGGTAAACGCGTGGTCTATACCATTGCCCGTTTTCACTTCAATGACTTGAATCTGAAAATTGAGGCCATTTTTCAGTCATTCGATCCCGAAGGCCGTGAAATCTTATGGGTGAAAAATGTATATGATTATGATGATAATGGATATGAAATTCGTGACCAACAATTCGATAAACAAGGGCGGCCTCTTTCATTAGTGACCCGAAAACGCGACGAAAAGGGCAGAATTCTCGAAGAGACTACTACTATTTATAATCCTGATGGAAGCATAAAGGAACATAAAGGTGCCCAGTACGACATCAATGGTAGAATTTTGAAAACTTGGTAACATAAATTTTTTTACACCTGTTCCTAAATAACTGCAAAAATCAAACGAAATGAAATATTCAACATCAATGAATGAATTAATTGACTTTTCTTGTGGTTATGTTGTATTTCAGGAAATGAAAATATTAACTTCATTAAATTACCTATCATAAAAATAAATTTATGATTCTATTTTTGATTCATTTTGTTGAATTACCTGCTAATCTGGTATGAGAAGCATGGCATGTTCCTTCATTATCATTCGAACAACATGGTCGTTTGAATTCATGATGATTGATGCTTGAAATGGCATGAAAGATTTTTTCCGATAACAAAATAATTTCATGAATAAAAAACTTTTGATTTTTGTTTTCCTCACTTTTCAGATTATTGTTCTTCGGGCAAATTCCCAGATCGAGCCAGTGAAGCCCGAAAATTTGTCACTTCTCAAACGAATCGAATTTTGGTACGAAAAAAATATGAATTATGGAAGTATTACGATTTTAATGGCTATCGAAAGTTCATTCATTCCCTTTCCATCTGAGGTAATTATTCCGCCGGCAGCGTATATTGCCAGCAAGCCCGGAAGTGAGCTCAATATAATATTAATAGTCATTTTTGGTACTCTGGGAGCCCTCTTGGGGGCTTTCGTCAATTATTTCTTGGCTTTATGGTTAGGAAGGCCTTTAATGTATAAATTAGCCGACAGCAGATTAGGGAGGATGCTTTTATTAAGTAGTGCAAAAATTCAGAAGGCGGAGAATTATTTCAACCAGCATGGAAATATTTCTACCTTCATTGGTCGATTGATTCCAGGCATAAGGCAATTGATTTCATTGCCCGCAGGCCTGGCCCGAATGAACCTTCTGAGCTTCACTTTATTCACTGCACTTGGAGCTACTACATGGAATATCATCCTTGCCCTACTGGGCTATATTGCTCACGGTCAGGCCGATTTAATCGAAAAATACAACAAAGAGCTCAGTTACATTATTTTAGCAATCGTAGGATTGGTCGCCTTATTCTATATCCTCAAATATGTTAGAAAACGAATGAAATCTACCAAACAATTACCTTTATAAAGGCATTCAACTCGAGCACGATTTTTTCGAATATTCACCTTCGCCGAAAGACTTGAAAAATGAACATCCTCCATCATACTATTGTTTTGCTATCTTTGCTCGATTTATCCGAATCTTTTCGCGATTGCGGCTTTTCGAACTTTCGTTATGATCCAGAAAAACAACTTACGTTTTAGTATTTTTATCGTTTTTATAATAGACTTAATTCTTCTTTTTAGCTATTCTTCATCGGCTCAGCAAAAAAGGAGGATTCTGATAAAAAAGGCGGATATTCTTATCAGTGAAGAATGGCATGATACTACCGTCAACCTCTTGCGTGGCCATGTGGTCTTAGAACACGAAGGGGCCTTGATGTACTGCGATTCGGCTTTTATGTATGAACAACTCAATAGCTTCGATGCCTTTGGGAATATCCATATCGATGTAAGCGACACTCTGGATCTTTTTGGTGATGTTCTATTTTACGATGGTAATACCCGAATTGCCGAAGTTCACTATAATGTCCGTTTAATTGACAAGACAACTACCTTATATACCGAACATTTGTTTTATGATCGCAATCTCGAGATAGGGCATTATCCCGATAGCGGAAGAATTATCGATAAGGACAATATACTTACCAGTCGCAATGGATATTATTTTAGTCGTCCACGTGAATATCGCTTTAGAGAAAATGTAGTTCTCCGAAATCCCGATTATGTGCTGGTTACAGATACCTTGAACTATGATACTAAAACAAGGATTGCTTATGTGAAAGGACCTTCTACCATTACGGGGAAAGAAAGATACGTTTATGCCGAGGATGGTTGGTACGACACCCAAAAGGAGATGGTAAGCCTGAAAACGCATGTTTTCATGAGAAATAAGGATCGCACCCTGAAAGCCGATAGTGTTTTCTATGATGACAAAATTTCGTTTGGAAGAGCCTTTCGAAATATTACGGGCCACGATACCACTTACAGAGTTATTTTGAATGGTGATTTTGCAGAATATTCCGATTCATTAGGTTACGTTTTTTTTACTCGAAGAGCCAGAGTACTTTATTACGAAAAGAAGGATACCGATACTATTTATATCCATGCAGATACCTTGCGTTTGACCTTCGACACTGCCCAACAGGCCAAATTTTTTTATGCCTTCAACCATGCAAAATTTTACCGCCACGATATTCAGGGAATGAGCGATTCGATGCTATATAACTATCCGGATTCTATGTTTGTCTTATACAAAATTCCGGTTCTTTGGCAAGATTCCAATCAGCTTACTGCCGACAGCATAAAAATTTGGGTAGCCAACCAGAAGGTCGACAGTATGACCATGTATAATACGGCATTTATCATACAACGTGATGATTCTGGCACCTTTAATCAAATGCGAGGCCGGGATATGTTCGCTTATTTCGTCGATGGCGAAATGCGAAAAGTATTCGTGAAAGGCAATTCAGAAACAGTTTATTATATACGCGAAGAAGATGGAAGCCTTATTGGCATTAATCTGGCTGTTTCGAGCAATATGGTCTTGCTTATCGAAGATAATGAACTTACAGATATCATTTATTTGATAAAACCTGAAGGTGGCACGTATCCCGAGAAACAGTTTCCGGCCGATAGATTGAAACTGAAAGGCTTTGAATGGCACGAACAACGTCGCCCCCGAAAACCTGATGATATCTTCATCTGGTGAGTTTCAAAAAACTGAAAATTTAAGGTAACGACTCGGGTTTTCGCGAATATCGCGAATCAATAGCTCCAATTCCTTGGTAGAGCGCGAAAGATTGTCGTAAAGGCTGTCACTGCTTAGCAATAATCCTGCCGATCCTTCTCCTCGTTCGATCTTTATTAGTATTTCGGAAAGCAACTCCAGATTATAATCGAGTTTTTTGAAGGTTTGCTCAATGTGTACTTGTGCCAGCGTATCGCTTATGGTGTGAATATTCGAGATGACGGCTGTAAGCTGTTCGTTGTTGCTTTCGAGATTTGCCGAAATAGATTCTATGTTTTGAATAATAAAAGAAACCCTTGATTTATTGGAAAGGATTAAAGTATCGAGTGTAGCGGTAATCTGCTTGATGTTTCGTAACGAAAATTGAATGCTTTGAAGACTTTTCGAAATATTTTCCCTGTTCTCATGATTCAATGAAACTTGTAGAACTTTCATTGTTGAATCAATTGAATTTAAGGCCAGTTCGGCTTTTTGCATCACGGGTGTCAATTGCCTGTTCAATCCTTCCAATAAACCCGCATCTATAGCACCAGCAAGCGTATCACCTGGCTGAGCACGATGTGGAGAATCTCCAAGAATGATTTCAATGGCTTTTGCACCCATTAGATCACGATTGATAATTGTAGCCACTGAATTATTGGGTATGGGAAATTGATTTACGATGTTGAGTTTTACTACTACCGAACCATTCATATTTTTATGAAAAAACACGTCGGAAACCTTACCTACCTGCAACCCTCGAATGAAGACCGGTGATGTTGGTGCAAGCCCAACAGCCTGATCATAAACTACATAGTAAAATTTTTTATTATGAAATATTCCATTTCCTTTTAGAAAAGAATATCCCCAAATAAATATAATGATGACCCCAATAAAAGTTAATCCCGTTTTAAATTCTTTCGATATTTTCAAGACAGGGTAATGGTTTTAATTTTAATTCTGGTGCGAAATTACAACAAATTCGATCCCGAATAATTTCATTAACTTTTTCATCAGGGATTCAATCGTTGATCTCCTCGAAATGGAACCACGAAAGCATCTTTGAAACCCTGTTTTCGTAATGAGTCACGGTATTGGATTGCGTCATCTTCGTTGAAAAAATGGCCCGAAGTGTATTTGTAGTAGCCTTTATGTTTATATTCCCAGATATCTTTTAATCCCTTGAAGAAGGAATGGTTTTTACTAAGAGGTTGTGTAGAGGCGGTTATTTGTACCCGGTAAATTATGGGCGAACTTGTGGATGCGATTGTTTCGGTTGGACTGGAAGATATAGCTTGTGCAGTATTTTTTTGCTGAGCGAAGCTCGAAGTTTGCAAGGTTTTGTTCTGCTGGTCGGCCGTAGATGAAAGAAGCTCTGAATCGACCGTAATATCAGGTTTAACGGGGGCCATGCTTGAGATGGCAGGAATATTTTCGACTTCCATTTTGTAAGCGTTGAAAGCGCTGGCAAGCGACGTGGCCAATTTTTCCTGTCCGGCTTTCGATTTGAGGAAATTTTCTTCGTTTTCGTTGCTGATGAATCCTAATTCAACCAGCACTGAGGGCATGGTAGTATGATAAAGCACCAAAAAACCAGCTTCTTTCACCCCACGATCGAAACGTGAAGCTACTGTATTGAGCTGATTTTGAATGTTCGAGGCTAATAAAAGGCTTTGTTGCCTGTAGAGATTCTGGTACATCGAAAAAATGATTTCGGTTTCTGGGGTATTAGGGTCGAAACCATCATATCGAGTTTGGTAATTTTCTTCGTACAATACGGCAGCGTTTTCGAGTTTAGCCACCTCGAGGTTGGCCTGGCTTCGATGAAGGCCCATCACAAAAGTCTCAGCCCCGTAGTGGATACGCGATTTGCTGGCATTGCAGTGGATGCTGATAAACAAATCAGCCTTATTTTTATTGGCAATATCGGCCCGTTTGTATAATTCTACAAAACTATCGTCGCTTCTTGTGTAAATAACTTTCGTCTCGGGATGATTTTTGGTAATATATTGCCCCAGTTTGAGAGCTACCGACAGGGTAATGTTCTTTTCGGCGCTTGTCTTTCCTAAAGCGCCGGGGTCTTTACCGCCATGCCCGGCATCAATGACCACAGTACGAATTTTCCCATCTTTCGATAAGGCTAAAACTTCATCATTCAGAGAAATAATCATGCTTGCAACCATCACCAGACAAAACAAGCCCCTGAAAGTTGAAATTAAATTTTTACTTTTGGAGGCCCAATATTTTTTAGGCAATTTGTTTTTTTTCACAATCGTTTTATTCAAAATACACTTTCAGCCTTTAGATTCCAAAAATACACTTACTCATCCGCTTTTTAATCACAAAAGATTGAAAGTTTTTCCAAAAGATATTAACAATTTGGTGCATATCCTCGTCGGCACACACTTTTTGGGAGATTTGTCATCTACTTTTTGGAAAAATATTTTCATTTTTATTGTATTTATTCTTATCTTAGGGAACTCCCTTTCACCCCAAAATATTGTCAGGGATACCTTAAAAAACGATTCATTGATTTTATTCGATACTAAGAACTTCATTAGCCCTATTGGGGATACTTTGCCAGAGAGAGACAGCCTGATCATAGACACCAATCAGGTCGTTCCGAAGCCCAAATCGTCGAAAAATGTCCTCGAAGATATTGTTAATTACAAATGCAATGATAGTATCCGATTCAGAGTGAAGGAGCAAAAGGTTTATCTATATAAGGATGTAGAGATTGCCTATCAAAAGATGGGACTTACTGCCGATTATGTAGAGGTGAATTTTAGACTCAACGAGATTTTTGCCTCGGGATGGCCCGATTCTACTGGAAAGATAAGGGGGACTCCCGTTTTTACCGAAGGAGACCAAAGTTTCAAGGCAAGCAAAATACGATTCAACTTCAAGACCAATAAAGGATTGATCGAGAATGTAATAACTCAAGATGGGGAGGGTTTTCTTCATGGTACCATCGTAAAACGAATGCCCGACGATGTGATTTATCAAAAGGGTGGAATGTACACAACCTGTAATCTCGATCATCCGCATTTTGCCTTTCAGTTCAATAAGGGGAAAGTGATACCGGGAGATAAAATCGTTACCGGCCCTGCTTATTTAACCATAGAAGACGTTCCTACACCACTGTTCGTTCCTTTTGGTTTGTTTCCCAATAAAAAAGGCCAACGTTCGGGTGTAATCATTCCCAGCTATGGAGAATCGGCCAATAGGGGATTTTATCTGGAAAGAGGGGGTTATTATTGGGCCATAAACGATTATATGGATTTTACTCTCACAGGCGATATTTATACTCGTGGCTCATGGAAAATAAATCCACAATTACGCTATGCCAAACGATATAAGTATAGTGGTAATATCGATTTTGCGAGAGCATGCAATATCAGTGGAGAACCCGGTGACCCGGGCTATTTCAATAGTCGCGATTTTCAATTTCGCTGGTCTCATCGCCAGGATCCCAAAGCTAACCCCAACAGTAATTTTTCAGCTAACGTGAATATCGTCAGCAATAAATACAATCATTTCAATCCCAATCAAATGAACGATTATTTTTCGAACACCTTCCAGTCGAGTATATCTTATCAAACAAAAATTGGGCAGAATTATAACCTTACCATGAATGCCAATCATTCTCAAAATACTCTGAATAAAACAGTGAATATCAGTTTGCCACAAATCACACTAACGGGTAACCGCTTCAATCCATTCAAAAAAAAGAATCGAATTGGGAAAGTAAAGTGGTATGAAAATATTACCATGTCGTATTCTATGAATGCGGAAAACCGTATCAATACTTACGATTCGTTGCTTTTTAAGCACGAGACATTGAAAAATATGCAAAATGGCATTAAACATAGTATACCCATAAGCAGTTCTATAAAGGTTCTCAAATATTTCAACTTGACTAATTCAATCAATTATACCGAAAGATGGTATTTCAGAACCATTCACAAAGCCTGGGTCGATACTACCGACTGGAGCCACGACACGGTTGCTTCAGGATATGTTCGTACCGATACGGCCTATGGATTCAAGTGTGCTCGTGATTTCACTTTTAGCAGCAGTTTGAATACCCGTATTTATGGTATGTTTACTTTCATGAAGGGACCTATCGTTGCAGTGCGTCATGTGGTGAGCCCCAGTGTGAGTTTTTCGTACAATCCCGATTTTAGCAGTTCATTCTGGGGTTATTACAAACCTTACCAGAAAAATGCGAAAGGTACTATCGATAAATATTCCATATTTGAGGGCGGAATATACGGAAGCCCTATAGGATCAAAGGCAGGCCGAATTTCATTTTCAATTAGCAATAACCTCGAAATGAAAGTTAGAAACCGTAAAGATACCCTTACGGGGGTAAAAAAGATACCCTTGATCGATAATCTTACCATCAGTACTTCTTATGATTTTATGCGAGATAGCCTGCGGTGGTCGAAAGTGCAGATGAGCGGCCGCAGTACACTTTTTAAAAACATTACCTTGAATTATTCCAGTTCGTGGGACCCTTATATTCTGGATAGTACCGGAAACAAAAATCTTAACCAATACGAATGGAAAGTTAATCGAAGACCCTTACGACTGGATAATACAAACTGGAATTTATCATTAAACTGGAATTTTTCTTCCAAATCGAAGGGTAGTGGAGGAAAACCTCCGTTAAATCCCAATGACCCCGAATATCAGGATTATTTGCTCAATCCAGATAGTTATATCGATTTCGACATTCCATGGAAACTCAATTTGGCTTATACGCTCAATTATACAGCTAACCACAAGTATCCTTATTACAAGGAAGAAGTTATCAGAAAAATTGTTCAAACCTTGAATGTTTCAGGTGATATCAGCCTTGCTCCACGCTGGAAAATAGGTTTTTCAACTGGATACGATTTCGAAACTAACAAGATATCGCAAGCTTCACTCAATATTTACCGCGACCTCCATTGTTGGGAAATGCGGTTCAACTGGATTCCCATAGGCTATCTGAAAAGCTGGAATTTCCAAATTAATGTCAAATCGCCAATGCTTCAGGACTTAAAACTCACAAAGAAGAAAGACTTCCGCGACAGGTGATGCATAGAATCTATAATCGAGAATAGAATCCTATTTCTTGCCCAATTTTTTGAGAAACATTGTAATTCCATTGGCAAAAGTATGCCAGGGCGATAAGATCCATACTATTCTGGAAATTCGAGTAAAACCGAAATCTCTCTTTATACCACATGTAATGGATGACCCTATCCGAATTATGAAAAAAACCTTCGGATGGTGAAACCGTAGTATTGACCCCCTCTTATGATTGTGACAGCCATAGCCTGCTGATCTCTCCAATTCTTCACGCAGTTTTTTGTCGAAGTGATGAACTGATCGTTCGAATACTTACCCACTTTTAGGTACAAGATCTTCGTCGAAGAGGAATATTCGATATTTCTATCAACAACTAAAAGATTGTTGGCTCAGCCATGTACTAAATCTCTAATTTCTGATTCTATCGTATTGAATTGAATGTGGACGAAACTCCCGGTATTATTCCATGGTATTTTGATCATCCCGACTGAACCCGACTACCGCCATAACCAACCTCTCAAGGATTTCATTACGGATCTGACTGAAGGGTGTCATAGAATGAATATACCGGAATTGATTGATGCCATTTCGATTCATTTGAAGGTTTCCAGCTTGTTCATCGAGCATTGTGAGTAATATGCCTGAAATAAACCCAGACCAGAAAAGCAGTCATTATGTTTTTTGATTAGCTAAATGACTGATTCGATAAAAAATTTCAATTGAAACTTATTTTTAAAAATTAATTAGTAAAAACTAACTATTTTTGTTGCATGGAAGAGTTCATCGAAATCATATCGCAATTATCACATTTGATTGGAGAAGCCGAGGAAAAGGCACGCGAAGATTATCACAAACTTCATCTCACCATAACGCAGATGCATTATCTGGAGATGATCAACTTTATGCATAATCCCAATATTACTGAACTTGCTGCCCAGTTGAACCTATCGAAACCCAGTGTGAAAGCTGTAGTGGATAAGCTCATCGAAAAGAGTTGCATTTATAAGGTAAGGTCTGATGCCGACAGGCGTAGCACACATTTGCATCTCACCGAAAAAGGAAAATTGATTCAACAAATGCACGACAAGGCTCACAGAAACATAGCTGAATTATTTGAGCATAAACTCACAGAGGAGGAAATTGGGAAACTGGAAGAGCTTTTGACGAAGGTTTTGAGAGAATGAAACGAAATCCTTGATAAGGCTGAGACTACAAGAGTATACAAATCATCTGGAAGGAAAATTGTTAATTGGGATTTTTCATTTTGATTGCTTTTTAGAATGAATAAATGAGATATAAGATGGTTTCATTGGTTTCGAAAAAATAGTTAGCAAATCCTAACAAGATAAAAAAGAAAATGATAACGAATCTTCAAGAATATACAGTAAGGGGTTTAACTCATGAAGAGGTAGAGCGGAGGCTTGCCATGGAAGGGTACAATGAGCTGCCATCATCAAGGCCGAGGAATTTATTTCAGATTGCGCTGGGAGTACTCAAAGAGCCTATGTTTATTCTACTGGTCGTGTGTGGTAGCTTGTATCTGATATTGGGGGATCTTCAGGAAGGCCTGATGCTGCTGAGTTTTGTCTTTGTCATCATGGGGATAGAATTTTATCAGGAAAAGAAGACGGAGAGAGCACTCGATGCATTGAGAAATATGGCAAGTCCACGAGCATTGGTAATACGTGAAGGTGAAACCATAAGGATTCCCGGGCGCGAAGTAGTGAAGGATGATATTGTAGTTTTACAGGAAGGCGATCGTGTTCCGGCCGATGCTATCGTTTTGAGCTGTGTGAATCTATCGGCCGATGAGTCGATGCTAACGGGTGAATCTATTCCCGTGAGGAAGAGAGAATGGAGCGAAGATGATGTGACCTTTAGCCCTGGAGGCGATGATGTTCCCCTGGTTTATTCTGGTTCGATGATAGTTGGAGGGAATGCCATCGTTAAAGTTTTGGCTACTGGAATACACACAGAGATCGGTAAAATTGGCAAGGCGCTGGAGTCGGTGAAAGAAGAGCCCACACAATTGAAAAGGGAAATGGGAATGCTGGTAAAACGGCTTACCTGGATGGGGGCTATTCTGTGTGTAATGGTGATAGTCATTTATACCCTCACAAGGGGCAATTTGCTGAAAGGTTTTTTGGCGGGTATTACACTTGCCATGGCTATGCTGCCTGAGGAATTTCCCGTTGTATTGACGGTTTTTCTGGCGTTGGGAGCTTGGCGAATCTCTAAAAAAAATGTGTTGACTCGGCAGCCGGCTGCCATCGAGACTTTAGGCTCCATTACCGTGCTTTGTACTGACAAAACTGGTACTCTCACTCAGAATAAAATGGCCATTGCCCAGCTTTATAATGGGAAAGAATTTGCTGTTTTAACTACCGACGGGAATTTTACGGAAGAGTTTCACCAGATAATAGAATATGGAATTCTGGCCAGCCAAACGAATCCTTTCGATCCAATGGAAAAAGCCATTCTGAGGGTAGGGGAAAAATATTTACAAAATTCGGAGCACATCCATCACGACTGGATGATGGAGAAGGAATATCCCTTGTCGGAGGAGATGTTGGCCATGTCGAGGGTTTTTTCTAATAACCAAACCATGGAAAAAGTTATTGCCACCAAGGGTGCTCCCGAAGCTATTTTTGATTTATGCCATTTGTCGGGTGATGAAATAAGGAAACACCAAAAAGCCATCGAAAAAATGGCATCGAAGGGACTGCGTGTGATTGGCGTGGCTCGCTCGAGAATCGCTCACGAAAATCTGCCTCCTCAACAACATGATTTCGATTTCGAATTTTTAGGTTTGATTGGTTTGATGGACCCTATTCGTGAGAATATTCCTCAAGCCATAGCCCAATGTTACAAGGCTGGAATAAGAATCATCATGATTACTGGAGACTATCCTGTTACGGCTGTCAATATAGGAAAGGAAATTGGAATAAAGGATCCTGAACTTTATCTGACTGGCCAGGATATTGAAGAGCTGACAGAAGAAGAACTCAGTGAAAAAATTAGGAAGGTTAACATATTTGCGCGTGTTGTGCCCGAACAAAAATTAAAGATTGTAAATGCTCTGAAGAGGAATCAGGAGATAGTGGCCATGACGGGTGATGGGGTAAATGATGCACCAGCTTTGAAAGCCGCAAATATTGGGATTGCAATGGGTGAAAAAGGTACAGATGTGGCTCGTGAAGCCTCTTCTTTGGTTTTGCTCGACGATAACTTTGCCTCTATTGTGGAAGCCATAAGGATGGGACGGAGAATTTCCGATAATCTGCAAAAAGCGCTTGCCTATATTTTCGCCATTCATGTACCCATTGCGGGTTTGTCGCTTATCCCAGTGCTATTTGCCAATTTGCCTCTTATTCTTTGGCCTGTTCATATTGTTTTTATGGAATTGATCATCGACCCTGCCTGTTCCATCATTTTTGAAGCCGAAAAAGAGGAAAAAAATGTAATGACGCGTCCTCCCCGACCATTGGATGAACCCTTTTTCGATACAAAAAAAATATTGATGAGTTGCGCTCAAGGTATTGGATTGCTCCTTATGAGCCTGCTGGTGTATTTTATAGGCCTAAGGATGGGGTATTCGGAAAATGCTGTAAGAACCTTCACCTTTGTAACACTCATCGTTTCGAATGTTTCTGTTATTCTTTGCAATCGTTCGTGGTCTTCCTCCATAATCAAAATAATTTCAACACCCAATCCAACCGTAAAGTGGATCGTAGGTGGTGCCATCTTTTTCTTACTTCTTGTATTGAAAATTCCTGCTTTACAAGATTTATTCCTCTTCGAGGAAATTGGCTGGTTCGAAATTTTTATTTGCGCTTTGGCCGGAATTTCGAGCATTATTTGGTTCGAAATCTATAAACAATTGAAGAAGGAGAAAATATAAAGCAAAGAAAACGAAGGTATCGATTGATCTCGCTCCTCAAAGTTGAAGCGAGCTTATCGTGCTTTTGTTCATCGACAATTTTAATTGAAATGGATTGAAAATTGCAAGGATGGGTTTTTAAAAACTATCCCTAAAGTTAGTTGATTTTACCCATTTATGTCAATCGTTATGGTTTTTTATATTCATCTTCGACTTCTGGGTTCATGAGCCGAGGTTAATGTTTCGTTTTTTTGACCAACAGGATTACTTATAAGATATTTTCTTTTATTTTCTCTATAAATTTCCTAAAGTTTTTTTCTGAAGGGGCTTATAATAGACATTTATTAAATATTTAGAACAAAGTACAACATAGCGGAAGAGATAAGACTTTCGCATTAAAAATATTAATTTCCTCTTCGAACTCAAAGTTTCTTCACGGGGTTCAATTCGGAGAGTCTGCTATAGTCAGTTTGCGAAAACGGGATATTGATCCACCACAAATTTAAAGACTTTACAAACCATCCGACACATTCCTTATTCTACCTTTATTGAGGTAATAGAAGGAATGTTTTTCTTTAAATGATATTTATTATCAAATTTTTCTTCTTTTGAAAGCAATGTCCAGATGATTGTGAGCAATAGTCTTGCTATAGCTACAATAAAGGCATTATGATGTTTCTTCATTTCTTTCAGGTGCCAAAACGGCAGTAAAAGACAGAGTCTCTCTTTCTGGAGGCTCCCCAAGCACATTCTATAAGAGTTTTACGAAGGTATTTGTTTCCATGAGTGATTTTGTGGCTTTGAATTTTACCTGCGCTTTCATCGTTGCGTGGACGCAGTCCTGCCCATGACACAAGGGCTGCTGCTGTGGCAAACAGTTTCATATTGTCGCCTATTTCTGATATGATGATAGCTGCTGAAAGTTTGTCGATGCCGCAAATTCCCAATAATATGGAAAATGCTTTGGGATAAAGTTCGTTGCACTTCTGAATCATTGAATCCATGCATTGCTGCTTTTGAAGTTGATACAAATCGAACATTTGTGTGTATTGCAGGAGCAAATCCCTGTCGCTTTGTTTAACATCGCCCTCGAGAGCATCCTGTATTATGGATTTTGAGTAACGATGGATGGTGCGCCCATGAACGAGTTTAACCAACTCATAGGATGATGTCTCAGCTTTGATAAGTGCATCCACCACTTTGCGATAACTTTTACTGTCCATGTTGGATACATAATTGCTCAAGCGAATGTTGCAACGTTGTAAAATCATATCGATGTGTTGCTGACAACGAACTAAATCTTTGTTTATCTCGTTGATGCGTCTTCCGTACTGACGAATGCTTTGAATATTGCCATCAGGAACAAAGTTGTCGCGAGCCCACTCTTTGAGTAAAACCGTTGCTATCCATTCAGCATCCTTTACATCGCTCTTTCGTCCGGGCAATTGTTTGAAGAACTGGGCATTGACCAAACGTAATTGAAAATTGTTTTCAAGCAAACGCCATACAGGTATCCAGTAAATACCCGTACTTTCCATGCACACTTCACTCACAAAATGTGATTTCATGACTGAACCCATCCGTTTTATTTCACGGGTGATCATACCAAATTTTTCTTCTGTTTTTTGTCTTGCTCATCCCAGATACACATAAATATACTATCTTTATGAACGTCAAGGCCACTGACTGTTCTCATATGGCAATAGTTTTTAATTAAACAATTGTACCTTTTGAGTACGTTGATTACTTATAGAACAATCATGGCCTTGATTTTTGTTGTGCGGCGTATGAAAATTATTTTTTTTATGTAAGTTTGTTAGTTCAAATCTTCGAATTATGGATGAAAAATATTACATCTGTATAGGACGTCAGATTGGAAGCGGGGGGAAGAAAATTAGCGAAAAACTTGCCCAAATCTTACAACTGCCCGTCTATGATAAGGAACTTATCCAAATGGCTTCCAGAAAAAGCGGTTTACGAAGCGAGATTTTCGAGCAATTTGATGAAAAAGGAAGTCGTAGTCTGATAGGCGGATTGCTGGGAATGAGCAGTCCTATACCCGATGAAATCTATGCACAATATTATTTAACCAATGAATCATTATTTGTGATCGAAAGTGATGTGATTCGTGAATTAGCTGCACAAAAATCATGTATCTTCCTTGGCCGTTGCGCAGATTATGTGTTGAAAGACTGCGAACGTTGTTTGAATGTATTTATTTGCGCCAATTTTGAAGATAGAATAAAAACCATTGCGGAGACTTATCATTATCAGGTGAATAAAGCCAAAGATTTTATTAAGAAAATGGATAAAAAAAGAGCAGATTATTACAATTATTTTACGAATAAACATTGGGGCGTTGCCGATTCATACCATCTCTGCATAAATTCATCCACCCTTGGTATCGATGAAACAGTAAATTTCATTTATTTGTTTGTTAAAAAGAATTTTGGAATCTGATATGTGAAAGGTGATGAACGTGGTGGATGGGGAAGGGTGACTTATGGGGAATATAGCCATATGCCTGAGTGATACAGCAATAAATACCAGCTACCGTGAAATTCACTCCACCTAACTCGTAGTAAAATTCAAACAACTTACAACTTTCATCCTCAATCATTATCCTTTGTCCATCGAACCTAATAAAGTCTCGAGCGCTTAATTAGGTAAGGGAGTAGAATCTGGTTGAATCCTTCGTGAATATCGGCTTCGACCAAATCAATATGATATTGACCGCAACGAAATTTTAATTCATCCAGAAAATTCTGCATCGAAGTCATGTATCGTTCTCTCAGTTCGTAGGGATTTAGTTTGATCTCTTTTCCGTTCTCTATATCCACAAAACGGTAAGGCCGGTTCTCGAAGTCGAAGTTTAACTCCAGCTGTTTGTCGATAGTATAGAAAAGAATGACTTCATGTTTGTTATGTCGAAGATGTTGCAAAGCATGGAATAATAATTCTGGCTCACCGGCTTTATCGAACATATCACTGAAAATGATCACCAGTGATCTTTTGTGAATGGATTCGGCGATCAAATGAAGTGAATCGGCAATGGAACTTTCGTGGGGACGAGATGGAGGCTGCGATTCTATTAATTTCTCTAATTCGGTGAATAAATAATGGATATGAATGGCACTGGAGCGAGCCTGAATGGTTTGGCTTATGTCATTATTAAAGATCGACAAGCCCACTGCATCTCTTTGCTGTTTAAACAAGAACATCAGAGCTGCGGCAGCATAAATCGAAAAAAGAAGTTTAGTGGGATGTTCAACATCGGGATACTGTATAGGTGGATAATACATCGAGGCCGAGGTATCCATGACCAGTTGACAGCGAAGATTCGTTTCTTCTTCGAATCGCTTCACGAATAATTTATCAGTCCGGGCATAAAGTTTCCAATCGATATTTCGGATAGGTTCGCCGGTATTGTATAGACGATGTTCGGCAAATTCAACCGAAAAGCCGTGATAAGGACTTTTGTGAAGGCCAGTGATAAAGCCTTCAACTACTTCCCGGGCAAAAAATTCCAGCCCGGTTAAGGGCTGAAAACGTAAAGGATCGATAACTGGCATATTCGCTCTTCGTGTGGGTAGACCTTACTTATTACATCCTTTTGCTTCGTAACGGCAATTTTTCGGACAACAATCATAAAAGCTTTTCAATCTTATTGACCAGGACCGATTTAGGAACGGTTCCAACTTGTTTGTCCACTATTTCTCCGTTCTTGAAAAATAGAATTGTAGGGATATTTCTGACTTTTAATCGGATAGTGGTTTGTGGATTATTATCGACGTCGAGTTTTCCGACAACAACCTTTCCGGCATATTCCTTGGCCAGATCTTCGATGATGGGGGACAAGTTTCGGCATGGACCGCACCATTCGGCCCATAAGTCGACAATTACAGGTTTATCTGATTTCAGAACCACTTCTTCAAAATTCTGATCTGTAAGAATTTTAGCCATAATTGTAAATTTTTGTTGATGGATGACAAAATTAATTCTTTCTCTCAGAGTGAATCAGACCAGTATTTTTTTTTGAAAAATTTGAAAAAAATACCGTCGATTTTCTTCAATTCTCTGGCAAAGCCTGATGTATTGATAAGCAAGTTATCGTTTTCGAAATTTAGCGATAGCTGATCTGCTGGATCGAATACCGTGAAAGATACGGTTGAGGTACCGGGGTTTTCTCGAATTGATTGGTCAAGCTGTTGAATTAAATGGTCATCCATTATTGGCAAGGGAATGAAAACTTGAGTTTTTTCCACCCAGTTATCGAGCGCATCCGAAAGTAAACCAATTTGGTTTATTCCCAATTCGTAGGAAGAACCATTGAAACGTTGCTTTGCTGTAGCTCTTATCAGAATATTGCTTCCTGGCGTCAATAAGTGCTTGTATTTGAGATATTGTTCTGAAAACAAGGTAACAGAGTATGTTTCATCAAAATCCTCCAAAACTATCGAGCAGTAAATTTTATTGTTTTTTCCATATCTCTCCTTGGCTTCCGAGACCATAGCTGCGAAAATGATTTCCTTGCCGGCGTGAGCTTCGAGGTCATTTTTAAAATCCTTGATACTATGGGTGCATAAATTGTCGATTTCCAATTTGAATAAATCCAGGGGATGGCCTGAGATATAAAAACCGGTTACTTCTTTTTCGTAATGAAGCCTTGTAAGCTGATCCCAAGGTTCGCATGCCGGTAGCTCGATTTTAGGAAGAGCAAATTCTTCGAATTCCCCAAACAAACTCATCTGGCTCGATTGCTTTCTTGCTTGAAACAAGGAAGCATGTCGTAAGAGCTTTTCGATGAAAGCGGGTTCATCTTCCCGGCTTTTGTGAAAGAATTGAGCTCTGTGAATGTTTTGGAAGCCATCGAGTGCACCAGCCATAATCAATGACTCGAGTGTTCTTTTGTTGATGGCTTTCAAATTTAACCGAAAAATGAAATCCTCGAGTGAAGTATAAAGTCCATTTTCTCTTTCTTTTATGATGGAATTAGCTGCATTTTCGCCAACATTTTTGATGGCAGTAAGCCCAAACCTTATTTCATTTTTTTTATTTACAAAAAAGTTTAGTTGACTCTCATTCACATCAGGCCCCAGTACATTTATTCCCATTCTCTGACATTCATCGATATAATAGGTTATTTTTTTAATGTCGTTCAAGTTATGGGTTAGGACTGCAGCCATGTATTCTGCAGGAAAATTTGCCTTGAGATAAGCTGTTTGATATGCCAGAATAGAATAGGCAGTAGAGTGTGATCGGTTGAAGCCATATTGGGCAAACTTGAGCATAGTTTCAAAGACTTCGGAAGCTGTTTCGACAGTAACTCCTTTATTTAACGCACCTTGAATGAAGATTTCCTTTTGTTGTGCCATTACAACCGGGTCCTTTTTCCCCATCGCTCTGCGAAGAATATCGGCGCTTCCGAGAGTAAAACCTCCCATTTTTTGTGCTACCTGCATAATCTGTTCCTGATAAATCATAATTCCCTGAGTGTCTTCCAGAATGTTGCGAAGCATGTCATGAGGATAGGTAACCTTTTCGCGTCCTTTTTTTCGATTGATATACATGGGGATATATTGCATGGGGCCGGGACGATATAAAGCGTTCATGGCAATCAAGTCTTCGATATGCTCGGGTTTCAGTTCCCTCAGGTACATGCGCATTCCTTCCGATTCGAATTGAAATGTGCCTATGGTATCGCCTTTTTGGTAAAGTTGAAATGTCAAGGGATCATCGAGCGGAATGTTGTCGATGTCAATAGTAATAGAGCGATTGAGCTTGATGTTGTGTAATGCTTCTCGAATAATGCTCAAGGTCTTCAGTCCTAAGAAATCCATTTTCAACATTCCCACTGATTCCATTGATTTACCTTCGAACTGGGTAACCAGTAATTGGCTGTCCTTTTGGGTAGCCATGGGTATGTATTTCTTCAAATCATCGGGGCCTATGATTACACCGCAGGCGTGGGTTCCAGTTTGCCTTACCGAGCCTTCTAAGATTCTGGCGTATTCAATTACCTTTTGAATCTTTTCATCAGATCCTTTCGCCGCCTGTTCGAGTTCAGGAACTTCCTCTATGGCTTCCTGCAATTTAATGCCCAACCTGTCGGGTATCAGTTTTGCCAGTCGGTCAGCTTCAGAAAGAGGCAGCCCTATTACCCTTGCAACGTCTCTGATAGCCGATTTTGCTGCCATACTTCCAAAAGTAATAATTTGTGCTACATGGTCTTCTCCGTATTTCTCTGCTACGTAATTTAAAACGTTTTGCCGGCCTTCATCATCGAAATCTACATCGATATCGGGCATAGATATTCGTTCGGGGTTGAGAAAGCGTTCGAACAGAAGGTTGTAACGAATGGGATCGATGTTGGTAATTCCAATGGCATAAGCTACAGCCGAGCCTGTAGCTGAGCCTCTGCCTGGTCCTACAATCACATCCATCCGCCGTGCAGCATTGATAAAATCCTGCACGATAAGAAAATATCCCGAAAATCCCATGTTTTTAATCACTTCCAGCTCGTAATCGAGCCTCTGCTTGATTTCGTCAGTCATTTCAGGGTATTTTCTTTGGCTACCTTCAAAAGTCAAATAACGTAAATATTCATTTTCATCAGTAAATTCTTCAGGAAGTGGAAAACGAGGAAGCAAGATACTTCGTTTCAACTTGTATTTTTCCACTTTTTCGGCTAAGCTAACCGTATTTTCGATGGCTTCGGGAAAATCCTTGAAAATCTCTGCCATCTCATCCGGGCTCCTTAAATATTCATTCCCCGTATATACCAGATTTGTGTCGGTTTCGAGATTCTTCGGATCAGTATTTAGCTTGATGAGAATTTTATGCGCTTCGAAATCGCTCTTATTGATGAAATGAACATCGTTGGTAGCAATCAACGGAACATCGCATCTTTTCGAAAGTATGCCAAGAGCCGAATTGACCGTTTCCTGCTCGGGAATCCCATGACGCATCAATTCTAGATAAAAATCTTCACCAAAAATTTCTTTGTATTCCCAAACAACTTTTTCGGCTTCATCAATTCCATTCTGTAATATGGTTTTTGCAATCTCTCCTCCCAGACATGCCGAAGAAGCTATGATCCCCTCATGATATTCCTGGAGCAATTCCTTGTCGATTCTTGGAACGTAATATATGCCCTCTTTGAATGCCAGTGTACTCAAAATGCAAATATTATGGTATCCTGTTAAATTTTTCGCAAGTAAAATCAAGTGGTAACCTCTATTATCATGGTCTTTACGGCTTTTTTTAGCGATATAGAATTCAGCTCCAAGAATAGGTTTTATTCCTTCATTTGAGGCTGCTTCATGCATCTCGAAGGCACCATATAAATTCCCATGATCGGTCAATGCAATGGCAGGCATGCCTAAATCTTTAGCCTTCTTTACAAGCTCAGAAATCTTTGCAGCCCCATCTAATAGCGAATAATGGGAATGCACATGCAAGTGGACAAACTCACTCATTATAAAGACAATATTTTATTTATTCTGAATTGAATTGTGGTTTCCAAAATTAGCCAATCCCCGGCATTATGAATGACAGAATATCAAAAAATAGCCATAAATCCTCGAACTTTTCTTTAGAATTTGAGGGAACAATGCCCCTTCGTACGATAAGGCAAGAACTTCTCAGACGTAAAAATACGGCGAGTATAATTAAGATGGGGGATAATCTCCTTCCTTTACAGGGAAGCTCACTATTCGTTATTGAAAAAATTATATTTCAACAAAATATACCCCTAATTCTTTCCCTTAAGCCTATTTTTTCAGATTCTTTTTTTATTTCCATTTTCGAAACACAAAAAGACTACAACCCTCTAAAGGAAGTACGATCTTTTCGGAGTTGACTTAATGACTGTCGCAACGGTCTAGGCAGTCGACAATTTGGGTTAGAGCATCATTCTTCAAAGAGTAGTAAATTTTTTTCCCATCTCTTTTCGAAACCAATATTCCTTTGTTTTTCAGGATGTTCAAATGATGAGAAGCAGCGGCTTGTTCTATCCCTAATTTTTCATAAATCTCGGTAACGTTCATTTTAGGAGTACTCGTCAACATATCGATGATGGCGATACGCATAGGATGAGCCAATGCACGCAATCTGCTTGCCGCCAATTCCAGCCGAGCAATATCTAATTTTTTCTGTTTCGACATCTTTTTTAAGGCTTTAAGTTTTTGCAAAAATAATCATTCCCATATTTCAAACAAGTAGATATATAAATAAGCGATTTATTCTTCCGGGAAATGCCAGCATTATAAATCCAAGAGATTTATTGGGTTTTCTTATTAAGAAATTATCAGTCGTTTATTGGTTTGTTATAAAATTGGGCGTTGATAAAGTCGGGGAAGCTGAAGGGAAACCTTTGAAACGGCTTCGAAACCGTCGGTAAATGACATGATTCCTTTTACATGTAGGAGGAAGAAATCCTTGCTCATCATTACTTACTTGGAGGCACTCTGCCCTAAAATTCAACAATCAGATCGATTCTTTTGCAAGATCATTGAGCTTTGCGTTTGAGGCAATGATATTATTTCTATTATGGGAGAAAGGATCGATCACTTTTCTGTCGTTACAAAAATTGCTCTTAATTTTGCAAACTCGATAAAAAGATGTAAAATATTCCCTTTATATGCAGAGAACGAAAATTATTGATCTATTGAGATCGGAAGAGATTGGATTGAAAGTAAGAGTGATGGGTTGGGTGAGGACTCGTCGCGGAAATAAGAATATTGCCTTTATTGCTTTGAATGATGGTTCTACTATTCATCATCTTCAAATAGTAGCGGAATTGGAAAAATTTGACGAAGAAACGATAAAGCGTATTACTACGGGTTGTGCTTTACAAGTGGAAGGCAGGCTTGTAGAATCGCCGGCTAAAGGCCAACCCGTAGAATTGGCGGCCGAAAAAATCGAGATCTTAGGAGAAGCTAATCCCGAATCTTATCCCCTTCAAAAAAAAGGTCATAGTTTGGAATTTTTACGTTCCATAGCTCATTTACGCCCCCGCACCAATACTTTTGGAGCAGTTCTTCGTATTCGTCATGCCCTCGCATTTGCCATCCATAAATTTTTCAACGACAAAGGATTCGTTTATGTAAATACTCCCATCATTACTGCTACCGATGCCGAAGGCGCAGGTGAAATGTTCAGAGTGACTACCCTCGATATCAATCATCCACCAAGAAAACCGGATGGAGGTGTTGATTTTTCGAAAGATTTTTTCGGCAGGGAAACCAATCTGACAGTTTCGGGGCAATTGGAAGCAGAACTTGTAGCCCTCGCCCTGTCACAGGTTTATACCTTCGGACCGACCTTCAGAGCCGAAAATTCCAACACTCCACGACATTTGGCAGAATTCTGGATGATCGAACCCGAAATGGCCTTTTACGATATCAATGAAAATATGGACCTCGCCGAAGAATTTCTAAAATACTTGATTTCCTATACCCTCGAACATTGCATGGATGACTTGAAATTTCTGAATCGGATGTGTGATGAAGATTTGATTAACCGTTTAGAAAATGTGGTTCAGTCAAAATTCGAGCGTTTAACTTATACCGAGGCAATGACGATTCTCGAGAGTTCGGGTCTGAAATTCGAATTTCCATTAGGCTGGGGCAATGATTTACAGGCAGAACACGAACGTTACCTCGTCGAGAAACATTTCGGCCGCCCGGTTATCCTTACAGATTATCCGAAAAATATCAAAGCCTTTTACATGAAACAAAACCACGATGGCAAAACCGTGCGTGCTATGGATGTTCTGTTCCCACGTATTGGCGAAATTATTGGAGGTTCACAGCGTGAAGAAAATCTTGAGGCTCTGCTCGATAGAATTCATGAACTCGGAATGAATGAGAAAGAACTCTGGTGGTACATCGATTCGCGACGATTTGGAACCGTACCCCACAGTGGATTTGGACTTGGTTTCGAACGCCTTGTGCAATTCGTAACAGGAATGAGCAACATACGTGATGTGATTCCATTCCCCCGTACACCCCAAAATGCCGAATTCTAACAAATAGAGGCAATCCCTTTTATTTCTGGGGTTTTCTAATTTATTTCCTGTATGGCAATCCCATAAATAAAAAATGATTAATTTTGTTGATGCTTCAAATCAAGTGAATCGACCCACTCGAAATGATATAAACAAATTTCAATTCGAAAAGTATAAATAAGCGCCATAATCAATTATGCTTCATCAGAAATTACAACAGAAACTCTTACAGAAGCTTTCGCCTCAGCAAATTTTACTGATGAAATTGCTGCAGGTTCCTACTTTGGCGCTCGAGCAAAGAATTAAGCAGGAACTTGAAGAAAATCCGGCATTGGAAGAAGTTGACAATGAAGAGGTTTATGATCAAGAAGAAAACAACGATTTCGATGCGGATAACCTGAATGCCGACGAAGTTTCTGAAAGCGCAGAAGCCGAAAGCGATGAACCCATTGTTGACCAGGGTGATGAATTCGATATGGAAGATTACATGAGCGAGGATGACCTCGACTCATACCGTTATCAGGTAAATAACACCAGCCCCGATGATGAGCAGCATGAAATGCCTCTAGTATCTTCCACTACGTTTCAAGAAAATCTGCTTCAGCAACTTAGCCTCAAAAATATTTCTGAACGCACCTATCAAATTGCCAGCCATCTAATCGGCAATCTCGACGATTCGGGCTATTTGAATCGCGATCTCGAATCTCTGGTTGACGATCTGGCTTTCCTGCAAAATATTCAAACCAATGTAAGAGAACTCGAAAACACTCTGGAAATCATTCACGAACTCGATCCTCCTGGCATAGGCGCACGTTCGCTTAAAGAATGCCTCTTAATTCAACTTCGCCGAAAACCTCAGTCAGAATCAGTGAAAAATGCAACTACTCTTCTCGAACGATATTTCGATGAATTCAGCAAAAGACACTATGATAAGATTTTGAAAAAAACTCACCTGACTGAACTTGAGCTGAAACAGGCCATCGATGAAATCTTGAAACTGAACCCCAAACCTGGAAACATCTTTGGCGATAGTTTCACTGCCCAACAATATGTAGTTCCTGATTTTATCATTTATAACAATGATGGAGACCTTGAACTTGTACTCAATTCGAAGAATATGCCCGAATTAAGGGTTAATAAAGCATATTATAAGATGCTCGAGTCGTTTTCCGATACAAAATCAAAAAAAACACAGCAAGACCGCGAAGCTCTGTTATTCGTGAAACAAAAGATAGATTCGGCACGCTGGTTTATCGATGCCTTGAAACAACGGCAAAATACTCTCTATATTACCATGAAGGCCATTATGGATCACCAAAAAGAATATTTCCTTACAGGCGATGAAACGAAATTAAAACCCATGATTCTGAAAGATATTGCCGAAAAGGTAGGCCTGGATATCTCGACTGTTTCGCGAGTAGCCAGTAGTAAATATGTGCAAACTCCTTTCGGAACCTTTCTCCTTAAATCATTTTTCTCAGAATCAATGCAAAATGCTGAAGGCGAAGAAGTTTCGACACGTGAAATCAAAAAAATCCTCAAAGATCTTATCGAATCGGAAGAGCCACAGAAGCCTCTTACCGACGAGGAATTGATGGATCGCTTGAAAGAAAAGGGATATATCATTGCCCGGCGCACAGTAGCCAAATATCGTGAACAATTGGGAATCCCGGTGGCAAGGCTGAGAAAAAAACTATAAATTCATGAAAGACTACTGGAAAGGCATTGACACAGTTATTGCCCAATCCCTCTCTGTAGCACTTCATCCTCTTATAGTTCCCCTCTATAGCATTCTTTTGCTCTATTTTAATGAATCGGCTACACAATTTCGACTCCATGAATTTTCAGCTTTTCAGGTTTTCACTCCATGGATCATTTTTACCATGATATTGCCCGGTATCTTTGTTTTATTTCTTCGACAAAAAGGAAAGATATCGTCAATTTATCTCAAGAAGAGAATGGACCGTGAGGGGCCTCTCTTATTCGCCGCTGCTTCTGCTTTCATCCTCAATGTCTTGTACTTTTTTATAGCTCCAAATCCTCTTCTTCTGACATTACCTCTGATTTTAATCGTCAGTATCCTTATAGATTGGGCAGTCAATAAATTTTGGAAAATCAGTATTCACATGACCAGTTTGGGTGGATTATCCTCAATAATAATATTTTTTTCGTGGCATCGACATGATATTTTTCCCCGGATAGTTCTAATTTTATTGCTTATAGGCATCCTTTTAGGATGGGCTCGCTGGCGGCTCAAGGCACATACTTTCATGCAAGTAATTCTGGGATGGATAAATGGTTTTGTTATTGCTTTAGCCTGTCTAAAGTACTTACCTGATGTTTTTTCTTCGCTTTTTAAAATGGCATAAGGCTTATTCCCACCGATATTGGATACATATCAGGGCCTTGCCCATCTTTGAAGGTATGATTCAAGGAATATTGTCCAAATACATTGAACCATTTATACCCGACACGGGCATAAACAACATATCTCCAGAAATTTACATAACGTACATCATCCCTTTTAATTTTCACATTGTAGGCATACGTTTCGGGATCGAGGCCAATGTATTTCGAATGATGGTTGATTAAAAAACCCAGCTTGATGCCGGCATAATAACGCCATTTATTTTTAGCCCTGTATTTAAACTCGAGAGGGAAGTCGCAATAAGCAAGTGTAATCTTGTATTTTTTATGATCGAGAGTATCGGGAATCTTTTCAAATACACTCTTTTGGTTCACATCTTTAATCCATGCATCCGTATATAAATTATGCGATCCAAAGCTCACTCCATAAGAAAAATCAAAGCGGCTTTCACCCATCTTGTTATTGATGAGGATGTTAACATTGGAACCACGGTTGTACCATTTTGCATTAAGCACTGAAGGCGGATTTTGCCAAAAATCGGTAAAGAAATCAAAACCAATCGAAAATTTTCGAAAGCCTCCCGGTTCATTATCCTGAGCATAAATGCTTGAACCTATCAATAATAAAACCGAAAAACACAGTATCTTACGGATAGTTTTCATAAATAAATGATATTATATGGCAAAACTATAAAATTATTGACATTCACTATTCGGAAACACATCGATAGAATGAGTAATCTATATAGAATAAATCAAGAAACGGCATTCCTCCATGATTATTTTAAGAACTGCCAAGTCGAAAAATTTCAGAATGAAGTCAACACATGCAAAGAACATAGTTTCCATTGGAATCGAGTCGGATTGCCATGCTATGTCTTGATCTTAATCTTATATATTCGGAGAATCATCCTAGCATCGAATCATTTTTTAAATCAACAAAAGCCTAAAGGCCTGAAAAAGTATCATTAATCTATATTCTCGTTAAGAGGACGGAATCCCTTGCCTAAAATTTCGCTTGTATCCATCACGGTAATAAAAGCCTTAGGGTCGATTTGACGAATAAACGACTTTAATTTGATCATTTCACTTCGGCTCATCACTGTGAATATTAAAAAGTGTTCCTTACCCGTATAGATTCCCTTCGATTGGAAAATAGTTCCGCCCCTTTTTAAATCATGAATGATTCTTTGCGAAATTTCTTTTTGCTTGTCCGATACAATCAGCAAACATTTGTTGTAATTCAATCCTTCCATCACGACATCCACCATCCTGCCCACCATGAAAATAGTTACCAGAGAATACAGTGGAATCTTCCAATCTTTGAAAGCAATAAAACCTCCCAGTACAATCAAAGAATCCACATAGATCATAATTTGCCCCACGGGCTGATGAATGAATTTCGAAATCATCATAGCAATCACGTCAGTGCCTCCACACGAAGCTCTGGCTCTGAATATCAAACCAACCCCAGTTCCTATCAACAATCCGCCATATAACGACGACATAAGCATTTCGTCGCTAATTTTCAGAGGATCATTACCAAGAAAATAAGTTAATCCATCAATAAACAGAGAAGTCAGAATGAATCCGGTAACTGTTTTTGCTCCATATCTGGGGCCTAAAACTTTCGTGGCAAGGAGAGTAATGGGGATATTAAAAGCCAGAGCAGTTAAACCCACAGGAGTGCCCAATAAATAGTGAATGATAATACTTATTCCATAGACACCCCCGGGCACGATTTTATAAGGAGTGATGAACAAAACATATCCAAACGCCACAAGCAACGACCCTAAAAGGATCTTGCCATAAGCCGCGAACCATCGTTTGCTGGGAAATGTTTCGACAGATATAAAGGCCATAGAAATTTGGGAATTATAATTGTTCTATTCGTTTAAAGATTTGAATCCTTCACCCAGGATCTCACTGGCATCAGTTACGGTAATAAAGGCATCAGGGTCGATTCTCCGAACATGATCGAGTAAAAGCGAAACCTCACGTCTCGACATAACTGTATGGATAATTCTACGGGGTTTGCCATTGTACATTCCCTCGCCTTCAATAAAAGTACCCCCTCTTCTCAGGTCATAAATAATCTTTTGCCGGATGGCTTCGGGGTGATCGGAAATAATGAATACCGATTTCTCGAAATTTACCCCTTCCACAACCAGGTCAATCACTTTACCAGTGATATAAATTACTATCCAAGAATATAATGGAATACGCCAATCCTTAAAAGTTGCCAAACCTATCAGGACAATGGTAGAGTCAACCAATATAAGCAATTGTCCTACAGGAAGTTTTGAATATTTTGAAAGAATCATGGCAATAATATCCGATCCTCCTGAAGTCGCTCTCGACCTGAAAATCAATCCTAAGCCTAATCCTATAGTGAGTCCTCCAAAAATACAGCTCAACAGAATATCTTCCTGCAAGCCTAAAGGGTCGTGTTCTCCTATAAAATAAGTCAAAACCATCATAAATGACGACATCAAAAAAGAGCCCAGAATGGTTTTCGTACCAAATTTTGTTCCGAGCAAATGCATTCCTAAAAGAATAAGAGGTATATCTAGACTTAATCCAACTAGCCCAATGGGAATCCCTTCGGGCCAGAATGGAATCAATCCTTTGGTAATATAATGCACCACAATACCAATCCCATATACTCCTCCCGGAACTATCTTGTAAGGATTGATAAATAGAACGAAACCGGCCGCCATGATAAAGGCTCCGATCACAATAAGGCCATAACTAACAATGATTTCCTTGGCGATTGCCCTTCTTTTTTGCATAAAAAGTATCTAAATCTTTGAAATATTGAATATTTTGCAAAATTACAAAACCTAAACTAAAGAGAACATATCTTTCGAACTCCGAAATAGTACGTATTTGTTCAATGTTTGTATGAGCCCTTCGATAAAAATATCAAAAATTTTTCCTTCAAGGGGCTAAAAATTAGTTTGGTTTACAATAAATAGACTATATTTGTAGTTAATTGTGGTGTACCGAAGTTTTCAAACCTCAGTTGAACGATTTTACCTTTTTGATCGAACGGAATGAAATGTATAATAACTTGATAATGAAGAATCGATCGGGAAAGTTGTTATCGGAGAAAGGGATGAAATTTTAGAAGATTTATTGTATAGTCGAAATTTTATGTGTTATTTTATGCCCGATTTCAGTGGGGATGCGGAAATGAATCTAATGAAAAGCACAACATGGGTGAATATTGCACTCTTACTGGTTTTTAGTGGGGGTAAAACATTAGCCCAGCAAGAGCCTCAGTTTACCCATAATGTGTTTACGCGGATGGCCATTAATCCTGCTTATGCAGGAAGTTCTGGCGATATTTCTGTAACAGGTTTGATGCGTCAGCAATGGGTTGGGTTCAAAGATATGGATGGTGAAAAGGTGGCACCCCAAACTTATCTTCTCACGGCAGATATGCCCGTAAGTTTGGTTCACGGAGGTCTTGGAATCTCTATCACTTCCGATCAGCTTGGCTTTGAAAATAATGTAGGTGTGCGTTTGAATTATGCATATAGAACTGTTGCCGGAAATGGAGACCTGGCATTTGGGCCGGTGATTGGTTTTTTAAATAAATCTATAGATTTCGGCAAACTCAAACCTACCCAGAGTGGCGATCCTGTGTTGGGCAGTGCTGAGGAAAGTACAATGATGATGGATGTTGGCCTGGGGGCTTATTACGAAGTGAAAAACAAATACTTCTTAGGCATTTCTACTTCACAGCTTATTCAAACAAGCTCGAGCATCGGCGTCGATGCAACGAACTACAACCTGAAACGCCATTACTATGCTCATGGGGGATATATTTATACTTTACCCAATAATCCTTTAATCAAACTTCAACCCAGTCTCTTCATAAAAACCGACTTCGTTTCTACACAGTTTGACGTAAATCTATCTGCCCTTTACAATGAGAGATTCTGTGGTGGAATCAGCTACCGATTGCAGGATGCTATTGCATTTTTATTAGGGTTGAGTTACAAAAGTCTTATTTTTGGCTACTCCTACGATTTAACTACTTCTCGTCTTGGAAGTGCGGGAAGTTCTGGCAGTCATGAAATTTTTCTGAATTACCGTTTCAAACTGCAGCTCGGTAAAAATCCTCGCAGTTATAGAAATACAAGATACTTATGAGTTTTTTTTATTTTTGTGCCATCAGAATTTTTGATTTGAAAAATTAAGTTTTAATCGATTATAACCGTTGATAAAAATGAAAAAACTGCTGTATTTAGTTGTTGCAATCATTGCTTTGGCTAGCTGCCGCAATACAGGCAGCGGGGAATTGACCGGTGTTCCCGACAGGCCGAAGTTTTATCAACCCGACCCTTACGGTATGACATTCATTCCTTTAGGCAGTTTTACCATGGGTACGGGCGATCAGGATGTGCCCTATGCAAATGTTCATCATCCAAAAACCATCTCGGTAGCCGCATTCTATATGGACGAAACCGAAATTACCAACAATGAATACCGGCAGTTTGTTTATTGGGTACGAGATTCATTAGCTCATACTATCTTAGGGAATGCCGGTTCGGATTATGGCGAACACTTTGTTTCCGACAAACAGGGACAACCCATTCAATATGGTACCACTCAAACCTATTACAAAATTAATTGGAAACAGAAGATCGACTGGGAAGGGAAACGCCTCAAACAAGGAGAGCCCAATCCGCTCGATGAGATGTACTTGCCCGAAGAAGAACGCTTCTTTCGTCGTAAGGAAATTGATACCCGAAAGCTCTTTTACCGTTATTATTGGGTCGATCTCCCCAAATCTGCCAGGCCCGAAAATCGCTATATTTTCAATCGCGACCAGCAAGGGAAAATTACTGATGAAGGAGGAACCTATCCGCAGAATATAGTGGCTGAAGGAAACAGAAGAGCCTTTGTAAAAGAAGAAGTTGTCCCCGTTTATCCGGATACTTTGGTCTGGATAAGCGATTTTACTTATGCCTATAATGAACCCATGGCCAAGACTTATTTTTGGCATCCCGCTTACGATCATTACCCCGTAGTTGGTGTTAACTGGAAACAAGCCGAGGCATTCTGCGTATGGAGAACCGAATATATGAATAGCTATCTTTCGACCCGTAAAAGGGAAGCATTGGTAAACGATTTCAGATTGCCTACCGAAAGCGAATGGGAATGGGCTGCCCGTGGAGGCAACGAACTCAACCCTTATCCATGGGGAGGCCCATATTTACGCAACCAAAAAGGCTGTTTTTTAGCCAACTTTAAGCCTAATAGAGGAAATTATGTGGCCGACGGTGGCTTACAAACTGTTATCGTGGCTCATTACCCACCTAACGACTTTGGCCTATACGATATGGCCGGAAACGTAGCCGAATGGACAAATAGCGCATTCGACGAATCTTCCTATAATTTTACCTGGGATCTTAACTCATCTTATACCTATCATGCCAACTACGATGATCCTGCCGTGATGAAACGCAAAGTAGTAAGAGGCGGTTCATGGAAAGACATAGGTTACTTCCTTCAGGTATCTACACGGACTTTCGAATACCAGGACTCTGCAAAGTCTTATATTGGCTTCCGCTGTGTCCAATCTTATCTGGGTCGCAATAAAGATGACAACCCCTCCAAATCATCCGAAATTTATAACTAATTAGAGAAAATCCAAATTAACCCCATAAAACAAAACAATAAAAATCATGAATCTGTTCGATCTCGTAAAAAGCAAGAAGTACAAAGTTTTCATGGCAAGGCTCTATGGAATAGGAGCTTCCGTTGTCATTATTGGAGCACTCTTCAAAATTACCCATATTCGTGGGGCCGATGTGATGCTTTTTGTTGGTTTAATCACCGAATCAATTATTTTCTTCTTCTCAGCCTTCGAACCTCCTTATATCGACCCCGATTGGAGCCTCGTGCATCCAGAACTCGCAGGGCTTTATCATACTGAAGAAGAAATTGAAATGATGAAACAAAAAGGACTCATTAAGGAAAAAAAAGAAGAAGAGGCAAGCCTTACGGGCGAACTCGATAAAATGCTAAAGGAGGCGAATATTCAAACAGATGTAATAGCAAGCCTCGGCCAAGGCTTGAATAATTTGAATACAACACTGAAAGAATTGAACAACATTTCCGAAGTAGCAGTCAAATCCACAAATCTGGTAAATACAATAGATCATGTGAACCAAAATGCTCAGGCATTGAGCCAAAGCTATAAAAAGACAGCCGAAGTTCTTGATAAAGAATCGGAATTGACTCAAGAACATGTGACTAATCTAGGAGGAATGACTCAAAATTCTGGTTTAGCCAGTAAGGCTTATGGTGAAATTGCCAATAAATTGAATGAAGAAAGCAACATTAGATCGGCACTAAATCAGAATATTCACTCAGCTTCACAATCGGCTGCTAATCTTGTTGAAAAGTATAACGAAACGGCTCAAACTCTTAAAAATGCTGCCGATGCTATTGATGTAGGTGAAAATGCCTCGGTTTTCAAAGAAAAGCTTTCAGAAATCAATACAAAATTGACAAGCCTTAATGCAGCCTATGAACTTCAAATGAAAGCTGCCCATGAAAACGCCAGTGTGACTTCTACGAGCATTCAAACTATAAACGAACTTATTAGCAAGTTGATGGGTTCAACCGAAGCCACGGGCCAATTTACACAAAATCTTTCTGCCTTGAGCAAAGCCCTTGAATCTCAGATCAATGGTTCTAATCTGCAAACCCAGAAGACTGAGGAGGTTTCACAAGCATACAAGGAATTGCTCGACAGAATCAATGCCGCTATAGCTCATACAGAAAATTATCAAAAAGAAGCCAAAAACCTAGCCGAGAAAATGGCTGACCTTACCCGTATTTACGGCAATATGCTTTCAGCAATGACTATTAAAGTTTAAGCTGTTCCTAACCCTATATAATAATTGTTATTCACTAAAACCTATTTCTAATGGCTGGTTACAAAGAAACCCCACGGCAAAAGATGATAGCAATGATGTATTTGGTACTCACTGCTATGTTAGCCTTAAACGTTTCGAAAGACATCATACAGGCGTTTGTAACCGTGAATGAAAGCATGGAACAAACCAACAATAGCTTCGATAAAAAACTAAGAGAAACATATTCGAAATTCGAAAGTCAAGCAACAATTGGAGGAGCTTCGGCCAAAGAATGGTACGATAAGGCATTGATTGCAAAAAAATTGTCGGATAGCTTAGTAAATTATCTGAATCACATGAAAAACGAATTAATCGTTTTCTCCGACCGTAGTATAAAGACTTTAGAACAGGCCGATACCACTCCTCTTATCCGTATCAAGGCCAAAGATAATTTTGACGATCCTACAAGATTCTTTCTTGGAACCGATGTTTCGAAAGGGAAAGCCGAAGATTTGAAAAGAGTTTTTAAGGATTATAAGGAAAAAATGACTCAACTGGTAAAAGACGAAGACCATCCAAAACTTCAATTAGGTTTGATTACGGAAGGAAAATTTCGAGATGAATATGGTGCAGTACAAACCTGGGAAAAACATTACTTTTACCATACCATTCTTTCTGCCGACCTTGTAATCCTTAACAAGTATATAGCCGAGGTACGCAATGCCGAATTCGATGTGGTTTCTCTTTTGTCGAGCTATATAGGAGCCACTGATTTTAAATTCAATAAAATAGCTGCAAAAGTTATCCCCAATCGGAAATACCTTTTTAAAGGAGAAGAATACCAGGCCGAAGTATTAGTTGCAGCTTATGATACTACTTCTACCCCTAATATAATTTACCGTCTCGGAATAGACAAATGGTTGCCTTCTTACGCAAGTGGAGCTTCAAATGTTACTTCCGGTGAATTGGGCATGGCCCACTTAAAAATCAGCACTGCCGGAATGGATTATGGCCCTAAAAAATTTGCTGGAGTGATTACCATCTTGAATCCTTTAGGAGTGGAAGAGCAATATGAATTTGCCGATGAATTTGTAGTTCAAGAGCCTGTGGCTGTTATCTCCCTCGATAAAATGTCGGTTCTTTATATCGGTTTAGATAATCCTATAACAGTCTCTGTACCAGGAATCCCACCCGATAACCTCGATATTAAAATTTCTGGACCTGCTGAAGTTAAACGCCTTTCAGCCGGTAAATTCGAAATTAGACCTACTAGCCCAGGTAGTTTAAAAATGCAGGTTTATGCGAATATCGAAAATACTTCTCGCTTAATGGGTGAACGCACATTGCGTCTTCTCCCCGTACCCGATCCTACCATCGTTGTGGGAGGGAAAACTGCCGGACAATCCATAGCACTGGCTGATTTGCAAAATGCTAAAGTAGACGCCGTCCTCAAAGGTTTCCTTTTCGATGATGTACGATTTGTCGTAACACGATTCGAAGTCCTCGCCAGCATTGGTGGACTTACTCAAAGTGTAACAGTAAAAGGAAATATAATGAATGATGAAGCTAAAAGCATGTTGAGAAAATTAGGCAGTAACCAGCAGGTTATCATCAGTAACATTTCAGTGAGAGGACCCGATGGTAAGGATAGGCCACTGAGTACGGCCGTAAACTTGAAAACAATTTAAAATATAATGTTGAAAATGTATCGCAAAATTGCTGTTGTTATTTTAGGTCTTTCATTATATTGTTGGGGAAGCGAAGCTCAAGTAATTGAGCCTCCTAAAGTGAAGCCTATGGAAAGGCCCTGGCCCAAGATACATACACCCAATCGAAAAAGGCCTGTGCCTTATGCACCTGTGCGTGAAGCCGACGTGATATGGGCTAAACGGATTTGGAGAGTCATCGATTTAAGGGAAAAACAAAATTTACCCCTATATTATCCCCTTCGTCCCGTTCGTGATCGAAAATCACTGGCTTCTGTACTGTTCGAAGCCGTTATTACTCCTCAACAGGAAAATCCTTATGGCTCGAATTACTTGACTGCATATACCGACGAAGATTTAGCCGAACGCTATACAACTGTGGATGACGTCAAAAGACGCCTTAGTTTCGAATACCGCGATACCTATATAGATTCATTGGGAAATGAAACCACACAGGAAAAAGTCTATGAACTGAAAGCCGAGGATGTGGTAAAATACTTCATTATAGAAGACTGGTTCTTCGATAAAAGACGAAGCCAGCTCGATGTGCGTATTCATGCAATCTGCCCGGTTTATTACCGTTTCATTATGAGCAACGGTCAAAAACAATACCTCGAAGACCCTTCTCCTACTTTCTGGATTTATTACCCTGAAGCTCGTTTCTGGTTGGTAAACAATGAGGCCTATAATCCAAAGAATGACGCAGAATGGCGTACCTACGACGATATATTCACAAAACGAAAATTCGCAAGCTATATCTATAAAGAAGAAAACGTTTACGATAGAATGATATCCGATTATGCCTCTGGATTAGATGCTCTCTTAGAATCGGAAAGAATAAAAAGTGAGATACTGCAGTTTGAACAAGATTTGTGGGAATATTAATTTCCCATTTGTGTTTCCCTTTTATTAGCCTGGTTTTAAAACCGGGCTTTTTTATTATCAGGAAAAACCCTTTACCCCTTCATTTTTTTCATATATAGCCTTCTGTCTGCGCCTTAAACCGAAGCAAGGCAAACTTTATGTCAAATCTCTAACCATAAGAGTAACCTTGACCATCGAAACTTTTTAGACTTTGAATTTTGGTAGATGCCCTTTTGGATATCTAATATAAAGTAAATGATCTATTTGCATAGACAACCTTTATTAAAGAAACCTAACCTTAACGATAAATTCATTCAAAAGATCGAACAATCCTATGTAAGCAGTGAAAGATGGGCAACAGGTATCCTCAGGAGTATGATAATAAGGCCACTCTTTCCCCATAGTATAAATAAAGAAACAAGAAACCCCTTTGTTATAAAAAGGGAAATGGTCACTGTTTTTCGATTCTCCCCTCAGAGCCACCTCTGATAAATATTTACCCTTATCGTTTAATTGTTGAAGCAACAGGCCTGCTTTCTTCAAATGCTGGCCATTAACTACTCCAATGCCTTCGCTTCCACTGCCTACCATGTCGAGATTGATGAGGAATTTGATTTGTGCTAATGGGAATAAAGGATGCTCCGCATAATAATTTGAGCCCATCAATCCAGCTTCTTCTCCACTGAAGGCAATAAATACAAGAGAATAGTATGGTTCATTGCCAGGCAAACTGAAATGTCGGGCCAAATCGAGCATCATACCTACACCACTCGCATTGTCATTGGCCCCCGGATACATGGTCTTTTCGCCCATCATCCCTAAATGATCATAATGGGCCGAAATCACTAGAAAAGTATCTGGACTCCCTAATCCTCTTATCATTCCTATCACATTCTGAGTTTGATAATTCTCTTCATATTTATTCTTGAATTCAACGGATATTCTCTGAGTTGTTTTCCCTAACTTCTCTTTCTGAATATCCATCACTAAAAAATTTTTCAAAATTCTACCATTAGAAACCTTCCATGAGATAATTTCATTGCTGTCTTTGAGGAATACATATCCAGCTGCGCCCAATAAATTAACCTCAACAAGATTTTTATGAAATTCATCAGTAACAACGAGTTTATGTGTTAAATCTATACTACATAATTCCTTCCAGCGACTACTTTCAGGAATGCTGTCGTCGATAAGCCATTCTAATTCGTAAGAGGCTTTTACTCCCTTAGATGCCAATGATATCACATAATCCTTCCCTGACATTAATTTGCGATCATCTACCACCACCTCCATTTTCTCGGGAAAGGTATTGATGCTGAAGGAGTATTTCTGTAAGTAATCTTTCCCGAAAGGTTGCAGCCTATATTTTTCGAACTGTCCTACAATGAATTCCGCTGCTTTTTTATCGCCTTTGCCTATGTACCCTCGTCCTTTGTATTCTGACGAAGTCAAGGTTTTTACTATAAACCGTGCATATTCGATATCTTGCGAATATACCCTGATGATCCCCATGAATAACAGGGAAAGAAGAATAATCCATTTCTTTGTTTTCATTTACTCTCTGTTTGCAGTGTTAAGTTGTTTTGCAATGTTTATTCATAAAACATGGCTAAATTAAAGCATTTTGTAAAAACACCAAAGAAGAAAAACCAAACTTTTAATATATTCAAGATTTGAAGAATGTCACATCATGCTATATGATCCAATCTATCCCTTATCTTGATATTAAGGCACTGATTCAATGTATAGAATGTTTATCAAAAATAGTGAGTTTGGTTTTATAAATTCAGAACTCCTGATTAACACCAAATCATGAGTTCTGAAATTTTAAAGGTAAAATGCTAAAAATTACCTAAATACACAATTGCAAAATTATAATAAGATGGTCGTATACAAACATATACAGCAATCTTCCTTTATTTAATTACGTATAAATTGGGATTTTAGGGGTTAAAATCATTCACAAAGAGCCACGAGACTTTCTCTTTATGAAACTCAGTGTACGTCTATTAATTAATATTTTTTTACATTGAGAAACATAGGGCGTTTTTTCTATCTAACTTTGTGAAATCATATTTTTCTGATCTTGAAAAATCTTTCCTCCATAAATAAAATATTTTTAGCTTTTACCGCTAACAATTTATTTTTCGAAATAACATGCATCTTATGATGATCTATTTCAATGCCTCTCTAATTTCATTTTTTTCTTTTTCATGAAATTCAGAGAGAATCTGTATGGCTTTTTGAACCATATCTACATGATGAATGGTGAGGAGGAGTTTATTCTTATTTTCTTTCAATTGACAAATTCGTTGGTGAGTTTGAATGTACTGAAGCACATGGGTAAAGTCGTTCGATTTATAAAATGGCGAATTGGGGTCGGTAATGAAATAACAAACCATTTGTCCATTTTTGAGAACGATTTTTTCCATGCCGAGGCTTTTCCCCATTTTTCTCAGGCGAATACTATCGAGAAGGTCGAGGGCTGGAGCAGGCAGTGGGCCGAAGCGGTCTTCGAGACGAAGTGCAAATTCCTGTAGGTCGTCTTCGTTTTCCATTCCATCGAGTTCTTTATAAAGTGCGAGGCGTTCGGTGATATTGCCGATATATTCGACGGGGATGCGCATTTCCAGATCGGTTTCGAAGGTGCATTCATTTACATAAGTATTTGATTCTTCGGATGGGAAGAGATCGGAGTATTCAGTTTTTCTAAGTTCTTGCATGGCTTCGTCGAGGATCTTTTGATAGGTTTCATAACCCAGATCGGCTATAAACCCGCTTTGTTCGGCTCCGAGAAGGTTACCTGCTCCTCGGATATCGAGATCGCGCATGGCAATATTGAAACCACTGCCTAAATCGGAAAATTCCTCTATAGCCCTGAGACGTCTACGGGCGTCATCGCTAAGTGAAGCCAAAGGCGGTGCCAATAGATAACAAAATGCCTTCTTATTGCTGCGTCCTACACGACCTCTTAACTGGTGCAATTCACTCAAGCCAAAATGCTGAGCATCATTGATAATAATCGTATTCACATTAGGAATATCCAGCCCCGATTCGATAATCGTTGTAGACACCAAGACATCATAATCTCCTTCTATGAAGTCGAGCATGATCTCTTCCAGTTTGTGACCTTCCATCTGTCCATGAGCAACTGCAATTCTTGCATCGGGAACGAATCGTGAAAGCATACCTGCAACTTCCATAATATTTTGAATGCGATTATGAACAAAAAATACCTGTCCTCCTCGCCTTAGTTCGTAATAAATAGCATCACGAATAGTTTCCTCACTAAACGAACGGATTTCGGTTTGAACAGGTTGGCGATTAGGTGGAGGAGTATTGATTACCGATAAATCTCTGGCTCCCAATAGGGAAAACTGGAGTGTACGAGGAATAGGTGTAGCTGTGAGTGTGAGAGTATCGATGTTTATTCGTAAGGCTTTTAATTTTTCTTTAGCGGCTACACCAAATTTTTGTTCTTCATCTATAATTACCAGACCCAAATCTTTAAACTTGACGTCTTTGCTCAAAATGCGATGAGTGCCAATGATGATATCTATTCTGCCTTTTTCGAGTTCTGCCAGTAATTTCTTTTGCTCCGTGTTCGATTTAAAACGGTTCAAATATTCCACCCTGCATGGAAAATCCTTTAATCTCTCGTTAAACGTACGGTAATGTTGAAGAGCCAGAATGGTGGTAGGCACCAAAACTGCAACCTGTTTACTATCGGCCACGGCTTTAAATGAAGCACGTATAGCTACTTCGGTCTTTCCAAAACCAACGTCACCACAAATTAGGCGATCCATAGGAATGGATTTTTCCATGTCAACCTTGATATCCACAGTTGCCTTGTATTGGTCAGGTGTATCTTCGTAGATAAATGAAGCCTCCAATTCATTTTGTAAATAAGTATCGGGCGAAAACTCGAAACCTGCACTGGCTTTGCGTTTCGCATAAAGCACAATAAGGTCACGAGCAATATCTTTTACCTTTTGTTTGGTGCGTTGCTTTAGATTATTCCATGCATTGCTGCCCAAACGGCTCAGAGTAGGAGGTGTGCCATCCCTTCCGGTGTATTTCGCAATTCGGTGCAATGAATGAATACTTACATAAAGAATATCATTATTTTGATAGAATATGCGAATAACCTCCTGTTTGTGCCCGTTATTTTCGATGATTTCAAGTCCATCAAAACGACCAATACCGTGATCGATATGAGTTACATAATCGCCAGGTTTCAAATTATTCAGTTCTTTCAGTGTGAGAGCTTCCTTACCGGCAAAACCTTCACGAAGTCTGTAACGATGGTAACGATCGAAAATTTGATGATCGGTATAGCATACTACCCGAATTTGGTGATCGATAAAGCCCTCGTGCAAGGAATAGTTTACACCTTGAAATATAACCGGAGGGAGTTTTTGTGAATAACTCAAATCACCGATAATCTGCCGAATACGTTCTAATTGTCGGGAGTTATCGGAAAAAATAAACAATGAATAGTTTTGCTGATCATAGATGCGCAAGTCAGAAAGCAATAGCTCAAAGTTTTTGTTGAAGTTCGATTGAGAAATGGTATTGAAAGCGACGGGTTTCGAACCAGGCAAAGCATTCAAGCCAGTGAAAATCAGAGGATGTTTCAGTAAAGAAGCGGTAAATTCATCAGGTACAGTATATAAATCTTCGGGCGCTCTGTGGGCAAGGGGTCCTTTCAAAGAGATATAGATCTCACTAACCTTATTGAATTCCCTTTCGATGATATCAGAAGTAAACTCGAGATTTTCGATCCATATCATGGCATTTTGAGGAATATATTCGAGCAGGTTTTCTCTTTTTTCTGAAAGCATTAACTCCTCGGTATTAGGGAGCAAGTCTATGCGGGAAATTTTCTGAATAGAAAGCTGGGAAGCAGGATCGAAAGTTCGGATGGATTCCGTAATATCCCCATCGAACTCAATCCTGCAAGGATATTCGTGGCTGAATGTGAAAACATCTACTATTCCTCCTCTGGTAGCGAACTGTCCGGGTTCAACCACAAAATCGACACGTTCGAAGCCATATTCAATAAGCATATCGGTAAAGAAGTCGAGTGAGACTGCTTCGCCTGCATGGATGGTGAATGTATTCTTCTTCAGGCTTTTTTTTGTAACCACCTTTTCGGCCAGAGCTTCGGGATAAGAAACTATGATCAGATTCCGACCCCATGTCATGATTTTATTAAGGGCTTCGGCTCTGGCGAGCACATTGGCATTGTCGGTTTGTTCAATCTCGTAGGGTTTTCGCCATGAAGTCGGGAAGAACAATACTCTGCGTTTTTCGAATGGTTTGTCTCTGTCACCAAGGAGATTTTCAATATCATTCAATAAATAAGCTGCTCTTTCTTTATCTTCGGCAATGAGTAAATGGATTTGAAAAGTTAGTTTGAAAATTGCTGCCGTAATAAGGGAAAGGGATGATCCTTTCGCTCCGCTAAGATGGATGCGGGGGAGGTCTGAATCTTTAAGATGGCTACAAATTGCCTCCACACCTGGATGATTCAGATAAAGATCGACGACTTCGGGTATGCGCAAACGAACAACTTTAGAACCGCTGCAAAATTACAACAGATTGTCTTGGTGTATCAGAGAAATTGTTTGTGATTGAGATTTGGAATGAGCCCAAACAGCTGCCCCAATAATGCCTGCATGATTTTTCAGTTCAGCAGGAACTATTTCGGTTCGCGATTTCAGGTAAGGAGCAAACTGATCGAATTTTTTACTTGCTCCTCCACCCAGAATAATGAGTTGTGGCGAGAATAAAAATTCTATATAAGCCAGATATTCATTAAAACGCATTGCCCACTGTTTCCAGCTTAGGTTTTTCTTGGTTCTGACGGCATCACTGCAATATTTCTCGGCACTCTTACCATACATTTTCAAATGACCAAGTTCAGTATTGGGCACTAATTGTCCATTGATGAAAATAGCACTTCCCAAGCCGGTACCAATGGTTATGACAAATATGGTTCCCATTTTGTCTTTACCTGCTCCATAATTTATTTCTGCAAGTCCGGCGGCATCTGCATCATTGATTAGGAAAACCGGTTGTCCTGTCGTTTTGGTAAACAATTTTTCGGCTGGAACATCAATCCAGCTTTTATGAATATTTGCAGCAGTTTTTATCACTCCATCCAGGATCAAAGCGGGAAACCCGCAGCCTATTGCTCCTTTGTAGTTGAAGGCTTTCATTATTTCGTTCAAAGTTACGGCAATGGCTTCGGGAGTAGAAGGCTGAGGGGTAGGAATGCGTAATCGCTCGGTTATAACTTGTCCATTTTCTACTAAGGCTCCCTTAATGCCACTGCCTCCCACATCGATACCTAAAATAGCCATAGGATAATTTTTCTTCGAATTTATAAATTTATAATTGTGAAGAATTTTTTAAAAAAATATTTTTTCTCGTTTTTGTTATCATGGGATTTATCGGGAGGGAATCCTATCTTTTTAGAATTTTGTAAGTATGACTTTGTAAGGGAGTTATCACCCTTAACAGATATATTCCTTGAGAGAAACCCTGCAAATTCAAATAGAATTCATTACTGGAAGGAGAAGCATGCCAAAAATGTGAATTCAATATTTGACCAGTAGCAGAAATAAGTTCGATATTCACTCCACACGGTTTAGTTAGTCGAATTTTCAACTTTATACCATCCGAAGCAGGATTGGGCCAGATACTCAACAAAGGAGTGTCTTCGATAGGAGGAGCAGACATTCCATCCGTATTCCACATCTTCAACAATATATCATCTACTTGAGGTTTCTGAGCATTCACAATGGCCGTGTCAGTGGTATATGACATTCCGGTAGCATCAGGGATGAAGACATAGGTTCCCCACGGCAGTTTATCGAAATGAAATCGTCCGAGAGAATCTGACAGGGTAAAATCTAAGAATTGATGATTGTCATCGAGCAGAAAAACGCAAATGTTTGAAGCAGGATTCCCTGTGGGAAGTAAAGGATCGGACGTCACAATTACCATACCATAGACCGAACCTGGACCTTGCTCGAAGTATGGCCGTTGGACAAGATGCACATTTGCATTGAAGATGTTTTCGTTCAATAAAACGGGGTTGGACGATTGCCATAAGAGAGTTTGCGGCGCCCATGTAGGGAAAAACTTATTTGCCTGAACCGACTTAGGAGTTAGTTGAGCCTTAATGAGATACTCTCCTTCCAGAAGCGAAGTAAACCAATAATATCCTAAATTATGGAAAGTACCACTACGCCATGGGATTATCATTTGCCCCGGATAGATCTTGTATAGGGTAACCAGAGCGGTATCGCCTTTAGGTTGAGGATTATTGATAGGCAAATTCCCATCATACACCGAACCACCAAGGTTGAAATACTCATGTGTACTAATCGTTTTGCAACATTTATCAGTCAGATAATATTTTGGTGGAAGGAAATCTGTAATCTTCAGACATACATTAAAAGTTTGAACCTGTGGAAAAATATGAACTGGATTCTGCAAATTGGAGGAAGTGCCATCTCCGAAAGTCCATAACCACGATTGGAGTTGATAACTGGTTGCTTGTCCATAAAAATGGAAAAGATTTGGAGTTAGAGAAAGGCTATCGAAAACAAAGGTAAAATCTGCCTTTGGATGGTGTTTGAGGTAAACATGGACCTGCTGGACATTGGTATCGGCACAGTACTCAGGATAAAAATCATTTCTTACGACGAGAGAGACTCTGTAAATGCCTGTATCAGGGAAAAAATGGAAGGGATGGAGGGTACTGTCGGTAGTGCCATCGCCAAAATCCCAGTGGATGTAATCGGGTGAACCTGAGATGAGTGAAGTAAAAATAACTCCAAGAGGCTTGAGTGAATCTATCTTCCATGAAAAATCAGCAATGCATTCCAGATCACCTGTGGCTACAATTTTTTCTTTTGAATCGGTACAAAACTCGGGATGCATAAAATTTCTTACTCTGAGCTTCACGTGATAATCACCTGGCGAAGGGAAGGCATGAAAAGGATTGATTTGATGGCTTGTATCTCCATCTCCAAAATCCCAAAGAAAATCATTCAAAACTCCATAAGATTGGTTAATGAATCGAAATTTAAGCGGATAAATAGTATCTTGCAGCCAGCTAAAATCAGCCTGGCATTTGGAAATACGAATCTTCACCTCTTGACAACTCTGATCGAGGCAATAGGACATATAGTTGCCATTCCAAACCGTGAGGCAAACCGTGAAGATTCCCGTATCACTGTATATATAAATGGGGTTGGGCTCCATTGAAGTGCGGCCATCGCCAAAATCCCAGTAGTAATGATCAATATTCCCGGAGGGAGTGGCAATAAATTGAACCTCAAGAGGATTGAATAAAGAAGGGTGAGCAAAGAAAGACGAAATGCAAGGCTCTATTTTAATATGTACCGTGTCGATGTAAACACTATAACAAAAGGATGGATTCAGGCGATTACTCGATATAAGGGTAACTATATAAACACCCGTGTCGGCAAATACGTGGCATGGATTGCAAAGAGAAGAAGTATCACCATCTCCAAAAGACCAAAAATAATCATCGGCATCTTCTCCTGGGTGGCAAGTAAAACGGATGAAAAATGGATTTGCTGAATCGGCAGCCCAAGTAAATGTGCTCTGGCAATTCGATGGTCTTGGAACTCTAACATCCTTACATTCTACATCATAACAAACTTTACCTTCGGCCGAAATGGTCAAGCAAACATGATATTGCCCTGCCTGAGTATAAGCATGAAAAGGATTCTGTTCAGAACTTCCCCATCCGTCTCCAAAATCCCATTGCCATGAACCAAATGAGCCCGTTGATTGATCAATAAAATAAATCCCTAAAAAATTCATCGAATCATAAGTATAACTAAAGGAAGCCTGACATTCACTTCTGGGGCCTTCTTGTGCCTGCAACCTTTCTGCATTAGAAACGATTAATGCCATGTAGGGCAGCAAAAAAGCTGCAACCTTGATAAGACGAATGTAAACCTTAGAATTATACATAAATTAAAATGGCATATAACACGAAGGTGGAAGGCAATTATCAGTCAACAAATTTAGTAAAAAATGAACAAGAATGTAAATTCTTTTAAAAATAATAACCAATGCCTATTTTTAAACCCCACGAATAGGGGTTCCCTGCTCCTTCATGGTCACCCAATGATTTCATATAATACTGATATACAGGCTGCAGTTCGAGTTTGAGGTTTTCATTAATAAAGTATCGAATATTCAATCCTCCAAAGAAAAAATAATTGAAATTGTAGTGATCAACTAAAGAAGGATTCAAATTCAGGCCTGTCTTCATATAATTGAAGATTACCGGCAAAGGTTCTTTTTTACTGATCAAGAATTGCAGGCCACATCCCGCATAAGCATCGAAGGCAAAACTTCCTGTTTTTAGAAATTTACAACCCAGTTGAAAGGGAATGTTCAAATAATTATATGTTCCCGTCGTGAAAATATTTTGATTATGAGTTATCGAATCATATAAAGTCTCCCTGGAGGTAATCAGAATAATATTATCGGGATGGGAAGGATCGGGAACATAATAATGTACATTATAGACATAACGAATGCTATCGAGCGACTTATAGGAAATATCGAACGGTAAGCGGTCGAACATTCGGCTAAAATTTAAACCGGTTTTTGCATAAAAATTTCTGTGTTCCACTTCGAACGCCACGCCTACAGCATTCCAATAATACGAAAAGTCTTTCCCTGGATAAGGTAGAGTCATTTGATTATACCACCATCCAGCTTCCAGCCCAAAACGGTAAGGATACTTTTCGGGTTCTTCGAATCCAAAGGCAATGGAATCCCCCGGCTTTTGCAAAGGCTGGTACAATTGTGAAGGTGGTAAAGCCAGTGAAATACGGTCTATACCATGAGAGGGAAGTAAAGGAATCGCGAATGCTGTTTTTTTGGCAATTGATGTTTCGAGACCTGGGGTTTCAAGGCTTTCTATGGTTGGTTCGGGAGCAAAAGAAGGAGAGGATGGGAGAAAAGAAATCGAAGAAGGAAGCGGTTTTTCGGAAAGTTCAGATCGAATAGGAGAAGATGAATCGAATAGTTTTTCTTCGGGTTTTGGAGATTCTGGCTGGATGATGGTAGGAATATCTTTTTCAGCAAGCGGTACTTGTGCTTGTTGACGAATCTTGTCGACTAATAACAATTGAGTAACCAGACCCACGATAATACCCGCACCGATAAGGACGGTCGCCGAAATTTGGTATATATTGGAGGTGAAATTCGTGATGTTGAAATGTACAAATTCATTCCATGCAAGTTTCCTCTTGATTCCTTTCCAGACCCTTTCGGAAGGTTCGGGTTCAAATCCATCGAGGGATTGCCTTATATATGTGTCGATATGGTTATGTTTCTCCTCCATCAATATGAAGAACTTGGGTTATTGGTAGTTATGCCCTTTTCCATCCACTTATGAATTCTGTTCTTAAGATGGCGACGGGCTTTCGATAATTGAGATTTGCTCGTATTTTCCGAGATCTGCAATGTCTGGGCAATCTGCTGATGTGAGTAGCCTTCGAAGGCATAAAGGTTAAACACCGTTCGATAGCCTACAGGAAGTTCCTGAATGAATTTCAGAATGGTTTGACAGTGTTGTGGCGATATATTCTTGAAAAGATCATTGTCATTTTCTTCTTCATCGTCAGCTATATTTTCGACCACTTCGGCATTATTGAAGTGAAGAGGATCCTTTTTATTCTGCTTTAGATAGGAAAGGGTATAATTGACGACGATACGTTTCAACCAGCCTTCGAACGAACCATGCGCCTTATAATCGCCTAAACGGCTGAAAATCTTGCAAAATGATTCTTGAAGTATATCTTCAGCTTCCTGTTTGTTTACTGCATATCTCAGGCAAACACTAAACAAAGAACGTTTGTACTTTTCGTACAACAGGTTTTGAAAATACCGTTTCCCGGCTATGCAGCCTTCGATGATTTCTTTGTCGGTATATTTTGTTAAAACCATTTCTTAGACACTCATTTTGATGGTGGGTTGCCTGAAGAGAGGAAAAATTTCTTTAGATTCTCATTCTCAAAGCAGTTTACAAACACTAAATCGTCTTCAAATCTACTAACTTTTGATGAAATTTTAGCAAAATGGGAAAACCGGGATGGGAGATTCTTGTTATTCTTTAGATTTGTTGGAGTTGAAAATCCTCTGTTGCCTGCGGATTGACTCATCATGCACCAATTGAAATAATCGATGCATAAATTCTTTATCAAGGCCCAATTGGCTACCACTTTCGAGCCGATCAGTCAGCATTTGCTGCCACCGTTTAATTTGGAGTATAGTTAGGTGATTTTGATTTTTATAATGGCCAATTTCATCGATCATGGCCATTCTACGAGCGAGTATTTCGATAAGTTCTTGATCGAGCTCGTCCACTTCGAGGCGCAGACGCTCGAGGGTATCGTCGTCGAGATTGTTGATTTTTTGGCGAATAATCAGATGTTTTATCAAATCATCAAACTCGATGGGGTTAAGTTGTTGTTCTCCATCGGTAAGAGCCTGTTCAGGATGAATATGTACTTCTATCATTAGTCCATCCATTTCGAGGTCGAGGGCTTTTTGAGAAATATCCCGAATAAGGTCTGTTTTCCCACAAATATGGCTGGGATCAACGATAATAGGGAGACAGGGGCAGATCCGTTTCAATTCGATAGGGATTTCCCACATGGGTGCATTGCGCCAGGGAGTCTTGTGAAAGAAAAAAAACCCGCGATGAATAGCTGCCAGTTTTTTTATTCCTGCTTGATGAATTCTTTCGATGGCACCTACCCATGAGTCAAGATCAGGATTTACAGGATTTTTAACCATTACGGCCACATCACTACCTTTTACGGCCTGGGCAATTTCACTTACCATGAATGGATTTACGGTGGTTCTTGCTCCAATCCATAAAACATCTACCTGATTCTCGAGGGCAAGCTCCACATGTCGAGGGCTACCTACTTCGACGGCCGTCATAAAGTCCATGAGCTGTTTTACATTTCGCAACCATTTCAGTGCTTCTTCACCTTTGCCTTCAAAACCTGCCGGATGCGTGCGGGGTTTCCAGATTCCAGCCCTGAAAATCTGAACCTTGCCGCTTGACCTAAGAGCTTGTGCCGTTTCTAATAATTGATTTTCGCTTTCGGCACTACACGGCCCGGCAATCAACAAAAAGCCGTCAAGGTGAATCCATTGCCGAAGGGGTATTATTTCCAATTCTTTACATTCCACGCTGCAAAGTTAATCCATGACGGCTTATGGAAGTTGAAAAAAGAATTATAGCTCACCTGTCATTTTCGAGGGGTCGACCCATTTATCGAAGTTTTCGGCGGAAACTAAGCCCAGTTCTAAAGCAGCTTGCTTCAGCGTGAGTCCTTCTTTATGAGCTTTTTTGGCAATTTTTGCAGCATTTTCATATCCAATGTGGGGATTTAGAGCTGTAACCAGCATCAAAGAATTTTCGAGGTTTTTTTTGATATTGGCCAGATTAGGTTCTATGCCGATAGCACAATGGTCGTTGAAGGATACGCAAGCTTGGCCAAGTAAGGTAGCCGACTGCAAGAAATTGGCAATAATTACTGGTTTAAAGACATTCAACTGAAAATGACCATGTGTGCCTGCTACGGCAATGGCCATATCATTTCCTATTACCTGACAGCAAACCATGGTCAGGGCTTCGTTTTGCGTAGGATTTACCTTTCCGGGCATGATAGATGAACCGGGTTCATTTTCGGGCAGTTGGAGTTCGCCTATTCCACAGCGAGGGCCACTGGCCGAAAGACGAATGTTGTTTGCAATGTGCATGAGGCTAACGGCAAGAGTCTTAAGAGCTCCTGAAGCTTCCACTAAAGCATCATGAGCCGATAATGCCTCAAATTTGTTAGGAGCCGTTTTGAAGGGATAACCCGTCAGCTCGGCAATATTAGCGGCTACCTTTACATCATAATCCTTGGGTGCATTCAATCCTGTACCTACGGCCGTTCCTCCCAAGGCAAGCTCAGATACATGAGGCATGGCCGCTTCTATGTTCTCAATGGCATAGTCTAATTGGGCTGCATAACCCGAAAATTCCTGACCCAGCGTTAAGGGTGTGGCATCCATTAAATGTGTGCGGCCAGTCTTTACAATGTGTTTGAATTCATTGGCCTTAACCCTTAAGGTATCGCGTAGTTTCTTAACGCCTGGCAAAGTAATCTCCACAAGAGTCTTGTAAGCAGCTATGCTCATGGCCGTGGGAAAAGTGTCGTTCGACGATTGCGACTTGTTTACATCATCGTTGGGGTGTATAAAGGTTTTCCCTGTGCCCAAAGTACCTCCTCTCAAAACTTCTGCTCGATTGGCAATGACTTCGTTCAAATTCATATTGCTCTGCGTTCCCGAACCGGTTTGCCAGATTACCAGCGGAAACTGATCATCCAGCTTGCCATCAAGAATCTCGTCGCAAACTGTAACTATCAATTTGCATTTTTCTTCGGGCAAAACACCCAGTTCGTAATTGGCTAGTGCAGCCGCCTTTTTCAATATGGCAAAAGCCTCTATGATGGGCTTGGGCATAGAGCCTTCGGGGCCAATACGGAAGTTCTGACGCGAACGTTCGGTCTGAGCTCCCCAGTATTTATCGGCAGGAACTTCTACAGGTCCCATGGTGTCGTGTTCTGTACGTGTTTTCATAATTTTTAAAATTTTAAAGCAAACTCATTAAGCTCAAAGTTAGAGATTTTTGCTTGATATAGAAAAGAGAAAAATATCATGCCCAGATAAATTTGATAGGTTCTTTTCGTAAACCATTGAAAGACACTGATGGAATATTTCGAAATAATCTTCTATAAACGAATCCATGAGAGTAAGGAGCACAAAAATCATTTCCTTTGATTTTAAATTCCTTGATTCTTCGCATGCAAAAAATTCAGCAATTACTTTCATTTGTATGGAACGAAACTGACTTTATTCAGCATTGCCTATCTTAGCTCGATTTTTGTAAATAGTTAAAATCCGAAAGTAAAAAATTTGGTTAGAAAGATTTCAATTTTTGAGTCAATTTTTGTGGATATTGATCGTTTTTTATCCTATTTTGTCTCTTCTTTCTCATAAATTTTGAAAGTGTAACCTTCCTGAGGTTTACTTTTTTGTAACGACAGTCTCAAAATAACTATTGATTTTCCTATTTATTTTTAAAGTGTGTATTATCAGATACTTATGTTTTGATTAAGGACATAATTTTCCCTTTTATCGTTCCGTTGCTTAAGAAATTTTATTCAAATACCAGATGGTATTTTTTTGTCGTGAATAGTTTTAACACATAACCTCTGCCTTGATCGGTAGGAAGTTCTGGAGAATGATATAACAGGCTGCATGAAAGCCTGATCCAGCACCGTAAAATCCTAAACCCTCGGAGCAATATTTGGTTGTACCATTTGCCTAAAAGTTCAACTTGATGTTCATATCCTGAACAACGCTTACTTGTAATCGTCAGGGTTCCAAATTATTCCCCAGTTTTTAACGTAAGCAGTGATTGAACCCAACCCTACTTCGGCCCTCCGCTTGTCAACATTATCGGGATCTTCAATTGGGCAGACATAATATTTTTTGCCCTTGTCGTCGTAGCATATCTGGCTACCATATACCTGTTTTCTACCCTCAGCCAATGCTACCCTATCCTCTAGCAATGCCAGATTGGCTGGGCTGGCGTTTCCATTTTTAACCGCTTCTCTCATCATCGGCAGGTAGTGTTGCTGAGTTTTTGAATCGGAATGCTGGATAACCAAAAAAATGGATGCGCTGGCCTGCTCCCCAACCCTATCCTTCCCTACCCATCCTTTTGTGTCCAGAATGTTTTTGATTTTCACCAAGTTGATGCTGTCAACTTTAATCATCACCTGTATCAGGCTGTCCTTCACCCTGCTCTGGTAACCGTACTGCCTCTCTGCCTCAATAAACTTATTACGAATGTCCTGATCGTCATAGAAGATTTGAATAAGTTCTTTTTGCAAAGGCTTATCGTAGCTGGCCTCTATGATGTTCAGCTTGCTTTGAACTTTTTCCAGCAACGGTACCCATCTTTTATCCCCGTGTAAGGTATTTAGGTCCGGGTCCCGCTGCAGCTGATCAATGTTGGTAAATCCTTTATCAACTGCAAGGTTAAGCCAGTCAAACGCCACATCAAAATCGTTGGCCAACGAAGCAGCACACGCAGCGTTATACAGGTGCTTTTCCGTGTTGATGGTGAAGGCCAACTTAAAATACTCCTCGGCCAAGGTATAATTTTTGGCCCAGTAGGCAGAATCTGCCTTTTGCATATATGCATCATAATCCTGCGCCATAAGAGAAACAGACCAAACTGCGGTTAATAGCAGAAGTAAGAAGTTCTTACTTTTTGATAATGAATTTTTCATAAAAAATTTGTTTACTGGAAGTGAATAATTGAATTATATACATTCCAGAGCAAAGCTTTTGGTAAGGAATTTCGTAATTATTTAAAATTTTGGGAGTATGGAAGGCTTCTTGGAAGGCAGATTTTCCACTTATTTGAGTAACAATATATGAGGTAACTGGAATATTGCAATTAATTTTTATAAGACCGGATGATGGATTAGGGAAAATAGAGATATTTTTAGTAATTAAGGTTTCAATTGATAGATAAGGGTCATACCCAAATATAAATCCTAGATCACCAAACAGCGGAACATGAGTCGGACCGTTAGTATCTTCTGGGCAGAAAACGCTATCCTTTGTGAACATATTAGTTGTGTGAAAATAAGGTGCAGTAGGATCAAAACCTAAGACAAAAAACTGGTAACTACCTTCTATAATCGCGACATTCATTGGAGGATTCGCAGGTGGATTATTCGGCAAATACGGTGCATGGAATAAGGCTGTATCCCAGCGGATAATCACAGGGTAGGTATAGTTTATAGCAAAATCCTCATCAGTTGACATCGTAGGGTAAATCCAGTAAGGATAAGCCTTAACTTTTGTTGAATCTACATTCATATTATACATAAAGACATTGAATGCATTGGGGTCATATTCAGGTGTCCCTTCCCCAAGCTGGTAATCAATTCCTTCTGTTGCTGTAGTATCAAACACCATCCAAAGTGTATCGCGCTGGCCACTGCCATCCTCAAAAGCAATGTGGAAACGCCAGGGTTGCTGGGCTGTTGTAATTAAAATTGTACAAAGCAAAATTGCTAAGAGGGTTAACTGTTTCTTTTTCACAATTGAGTTTGTTTAAGGGTTTAAAATTACAACTAAAATTAATGTATTCACTTTTGGCCAATTTTACATTACACCTAAAGGTTATAGCTATGAAGCGTGGCGGTTTTGGAATACAAATCTTTCAAGGTACACTAATGTATATTTGAAAACGAATATTTCAAATTACTACCAAACCCGCCATGCTTTATGAGCTTTTGTTAGGGCTTTTTTATTAGTCTTCTAAGGTTAAATACTCTCATTAGCATGTAAAATCCTAAAACTATAATACTAAATATCAATATTTGATTAAATAACCTGGACTTATTAGATAATGTTCTCTCCTCAACAATTTGCCATGGACTTAAGAAACTAAGCTCAGAGTTATTTATTTGACCTATACCATGGTAAATAATGCTGTCATTCCTTAAAACAGCAATATTTGTTTCTTCTTTATCTACATATTTAACAATAATATCATTTTTGTTTATCGCCATAGCTACTACATTTTTTATAATATCATCAAAATTATTATTATTCTTAATTGAGATAGAATAAGAAGAAAAATAATCTATCCTGTGTAGATAAAACACATCATTTAATTGATAATAGTTTATTTCTTTGCCCATTCTAGTAATTCCATATAATATGACTAAAACAAGTAGTAAAAATGTTAATATGTAGTTCATTTTTCTTTTTGACATAATTCAAGAAGTTAAAAGGGGGAACTTTTTCAAGTTCCCCTTGATTGTACATTAGAGTTGCATAATTACAGATATGGCTGAAGCCCCAGCGTATCCAACAGCACCTCCCATACATCCACCGACACAATCAACACCAAGAACTTTCCACCAATTAATAGCTTTCGTTGATTTAAACCTACCCGCGGCGACATACTGAATACCATTTAAGCCACCCTGATCTTCCGGAGACCAGAATATTGCTGTATGCCTTGCAACTGCAAGGTGTTCATAATATAAATCTAAGTCTGATCCACTAAATATTGTATTAGCCTGAATTTCTCTGTCTTCAATTGATGTTAGAATTTCATTTAGGTTGTTAGCATTCCTAAATAAATCAAAAGTTTTCTTTACTTCAACCTTATAAGCTTCGGAAACATTAAATTGATTAATCCAAACATATGGATCCAAATCATTAAAATTATCTGGAAAAGCAGGAATAGAACTTAATGAAGTATTCTGATATTTTTCATTAAGAATCTGCTCAACAAATGACTTTGTTTCCGATGTGATTGGTATTTCGGTCGTGTTTTCCAAAACATATTTCAAGGCTTCATTATGGAGAACTCCAACATCTTCTTTTGGATTTACAAAATTACTTTTAAGATTGTCTTCTTTTGTAATCTGATCCTGTGACTTATTACAGCCAATTAAGACAATTAAAATAAAAATTGATGTTAATCCATTCAGTTTAAAAAAAGTTTTCATTTTGTATAAATTTAAAATAATGCCTTACTTTGTTTCCCAGGAGTGTTCAGGTCAAATTTTTCTCCTGTTATAGACAAAATTGTTAGTTCTCTATTATTTTTTTCTCCCAAACAGAGAACATCTCTCAGGTATGGTTTTAACTTGTCTCAAATTGCCCATAACGTCTTATTTACGCAACTAATATACGACATTCGTAAATGCAAAGTTTCAAACTTGCGTAAACCACTTTCGAGTTTATACTTGATGCAGAAAGATAAATCACATAAAATCAATACAATAAGCTATTATATATTTTTTGAAAATAGTTGCATTTACGCATGTTTTGCTTATTTTGCTGTGGTTAAATTTATAACGATGGACATTGAAAATTTAATTGCAGTCTTTGAACGAAAACTCGCGATTCAAAGGTACAGGGTTAATTACATCAAGAATTACAGTAGTGCGGTGAGGAGTTTCCTTCAAGTGGCAGAAAAGAGATTTAGGCACCCTGCTGAATTAAGCGAATTGGAAATAGAAAAATATGTTTACTGGAAAATAAGGAAAAATCATATCATCAGTTCCTATCAGCGTATGATTGTAGCCTCTATCAATAAATTCTACAACTCGGTAGTAGGTAAAAACTTTAATATAAGACACCTGTATCCATCCCGAAAAAAA
>Ga0209200_1000102_pt1 | contig 95256 bp, 46 predicted proteins | sample AD_UKC033_MetaG_FD_184406 | JGI IMG/M metagenome (GOLD analysis project Ga0209200, IMG submission 184406) | Active sludge microbial communities of municipal wastewater-treating anaerobic digesters from USA - AD_UKC033_MetaG (SPAdes) (version 2) | ecosystem: Engineered > Bioreactor > Anaerobic >...
GCAATCGGATGGTTCGGCTACCACAAATTCACTTGCAGGGCGAGAACAGAACGGGTACGAAATGAGAACGAACACTGGCTGGTTTTGACCCGATCCCCGGTGGCTGGGTTTAACCCGATCCGTGACACCCGTGCTACGAGATGCCTTCAGGGGCACACTGCGAACACCTACAGGCTTCTGCGCCGTCGCAGCCAGCCGACCAGGCCGGAGCCGAGCGGGCCCAGCAGGATCACATCGGTCAGGAGACCGACGCGCATGAGCGGAGAATTCCCGCCGTAAACGCACGCGGAGTTCCACCGGATGGAAGCAGGGTTCAGAAGAGGCGTTCGTGGCGGGTTTTCGCACATCCGGTTGTTGCGCTTACCATGTGAATTCGCCAGAGTCTTCGTCGTGCGCCGTCCACCTTAAAATGGTGGGCATGATGAGCGTGTCGCGGGCATCCTGCCCGCGATTCGAGGGCGGGACGCCCTCGACACAAGCGTGGCCACCCACCCAATTAACATGGACGACGTAGTAGGGTGCGTATCACGCACCATCCTGGGCCCCGTCGAGGGCCGGATGCGCCCGAAGGCGGCGCGGTGCGTGATACGCACCCTACATTCGTCTTCTCCGTGTCCTCTGTGTCTGGGTGGTGGAGTTCTCTTCTACTGCACGGTCAGCTCGAAGCTCTGGGAGTGGCTGTTGAACTCCGGCGCGTACATGCACTGGATGCTGGCCATGCCGGTCTGGTACCGGCCTCGGAGCTGGATGAAGCTGCTGTACTCGAAGACGTAGGTCCCCTTGGACAGATAGTCGAAGAAGAAGTGCGTCGCGGTGTCGCGCGTGCTCTCGTAGTAGCCCAGGCCGTCCTGGTAGCGATACCGGCTCAGCACGTTCACCGGCTCGGTCCCGCTGCCGCGCTGGTCCTTCATGTGGACGTACTCCATGTCGCGATCGACCTTGAGCACGATCCGCACGACCAGCTCGTCGCCCACGGAGAGCGGGCCATCGACCGGGACGAGGACCTCGCCCGCGCCGGTCGTCTCCTTGGTGTAGACGGCCTTGCTGAGCGTCAGGGGCGTCCCCTCATACGGCGTGACCTTGCTCATGTCTTCGAGGTACTGCCAGTGGACGGAACCCCAACTGACGCCGGCATCGACCTTCTTGACCGTGACATGTCCCATCTCGGGCTCGACCTCGCCGCGCACGAACCGCTCCTCGTAGAAGCCGGTGCCCGCTTCGACGTTCTGGGGCTCGATCCACACCCCGTTCAGGGCGACCTGGACCAGAGCGGTCGAACTGAGCAGGTCCGGGCCGCGAACCAGCAGCGCGTAGATCGCATCGGCGGTCGCCTTCGTCGTCTTCCAGTTCTGCGTCTGCTTCTGCTTGAGCAGCCAGACCTGGCAGTTCTCGACCGCCTGGGCGTCGCCCAGGACCTCGTCGAAGGCCTCGATCATCATCGCCTGCGTTTCGATGGGCGCCCGATGCCACCACCAGCTTCGCTCGGTGTCGCGCCAGTACATGCCCAGCTCCTCGTCGGTGACGCTGAACTCCTCGATGGACTTCATGATCGCGGCGGGCGTTGCCGTGTCGCCCAGACGCTTCAACGCGATGGCCAGATGCGCCTGCGATTGGCGCCACAGCGAGAGCCAGTACTGCTGCGCCTGGCCCACCCAGTAGTTGAAGGCTTCCTGGTACTCCGTCGCGACGGCCTTGTCGGACAGGAAGAAGGTCCGCCCATACAGGTACAGAGCGACCGTCGGACTGAGGTGGTTGTCGTTCGGGTCGTCGTGCGCGACGATCCAGTCATACCACTCGTCCATCCACGCATCGAGGGCGTTCAGAGCCTTGACCGCACAACTGACGTCGAGGCTGCCGACGCCCAGGTGGCGGAGTCGCCCGAAGCCGGTCGTGATGTAGAGCGTGATATAGGTGTTGCCGCGCAGGCCGGGAAGCCAGGGCCACAGGCCGTCGCTGAGCTGCATCTGCTTGAGCTGGAACAAGGCGTTCGAGGTCTCGCTGCTCAGGCGGTTCTCGTCGAAGAGGATGCCCACGTTGCGGCGGGCCTGCGATTCGGCCAGGGCCTGCTGGACCCAGGGAGTCTCCTCCAGCGTGACGCTCTTGAGATCCTCGTTCTTCTCCAGCGGGCTGTCCAGCGCGGGCGTGGCCTTCCACTGGTTGAACACCCGACGAATCGACGGATCGGAGTTGGCGATGTAGGCGGCCAGCGAATTGGCGTAGAGCCGGTTGAAGATCTGATCGCTGCACTCGTACGGATACTCCATCAGGTAGGGCAGCGCCATGACCGCGTACCACGCGGGCTGCGAGACCATCTGGACCGTGAGGCTCTGGTGGATCAGGCTGTCGGAGGACCCGGAGTTGAGGAGCTTGGCGAACTCGAATTCCTTCGTCTGCGCCCCACGAATCGGCAGGGGCAGCGACTCCGTGACGAGAATCCTTCTGCTGAGCACGGGCAGATAGCCCTCTTCGCCATCGCTCAGACGCGTCGTGGCGCCGACCGCCTTATAGATGAGGAACTCGCAGCCGTCCGGGATGGTCAGACGCCAGGAGAGCGTGCGGGACTCCTTGCTGGGCACGTCGAAGTCCCGTTCCGGCGTGTCGTTGCCGAGGGCCTCGTCGCGGGATTCCAGAGTCCAGGCGTCGGAGAGCGTCAACGCCACCTTGCCCTGCACGCGGGCGGCCGACTGGTTGGTCACCTTGACGGTGAACTCGATCACGTCGCCCTCGCGGACGAATCGCGGCGGGTTCGGCTCGACCATCAGGTCCTTCGCGGTCACGGTCGTGCCGGTCAGATACCCGCTGCGCATGTCGCGGTCGTGGGCGAAGCCGAGGAACTTCCACTGCGTGAGGGCCTCGGGCATCGTGAACTCGATGCGGACCACGCCGTCGCTGTCGGAGACCAGGTGCGGGAAGAAGAACGCGGTCTCGTTCAGGTTCGTGCGAGCGGAGACCGTGCTGAGGTCCACGCCCGAATCCGCCGAGACCTCCTGCTCTTCGTCGGTTGTCTTCTCTGCTTCGGCAGGCGCACCGTCGTCCGACGTGTTGCCGCCGCGGGTCGTGGCACTCGTCGAACGACTCCAATACCAGTAGGAGTAGAGCGACACGATGTCGGTGGGGAACTGCCGATAGGTCAGCGACGCCGACAGGGTGTCGATGGACCAGTCGTAAAACACATTCGAGAACGTGACCGACGAGTTCTCGAACCGACTGCTCAGCCGACTGCTCTCGGCGCGGAAGCCCGAGAACTTGTGCAGCCAGTCGTGCGCGAGATACTGATCGAGCGACGCGTCGTACAGGCCCGCGACCATCTCGGCGACTGCCTTGCGTGCGTCCGCGCCCATGATGACCGCGGTCCAGATTTCCTTCTGTCCCGGCTCCAGCAGCGACGTGAAATGCTCCCAGGAGATGGACAGGTCCTTGTTCGTCCAGGGCACGTCCACGATCTGCTCGTTCACGTAGGCGCGGTTCTCGCGGACGTAGGTCACGCGGAGGGTGAAGCCGCCGCGCATGGACTCGGTGACCTCCTGGCTGATGGTCTCCTGCGTCCGTCCGGCTTCGGTCCGCCAACTGCGGAGGACCTCGCCGCGACATTCGAGCTCGACGTAGGCCCGACCGGTGTCGTAGCCGGTGCCCCAGAGGGCGGTGAACGTCTGGCCCGGCTCGATCGACCAGCTCGGCGCCGCCAGGTAGTTGGGAATCGGCACCGCGAAGTCGCTCGCCTGCGGGTCCACGACGAGGATCGTCTCCTGCGCCGCGACGGACTTGCCGAACCGGTCCTGCGTCGAGAGCACCGCACGATAGGCGCCGGCGCCCAGTGTAACGGACAGCGTGGCCAATCCATCGACGCCGGTCGCGAAGGACTGCTCGTGGACCACGTCCGCAACCTCCCAGGTCTGCGGATTGGAGGCATCCAGCGCCGAACTCGTCGAGAGCAGCGAGGGACGAACGACCGCTTCGGGCTCCTTCAGGGAGTAGACCCGGATCGTGCCCTGCGCGGGCGCGGGCTCGCCATCGAGGGATTCCGTGCGGACCGTCAATTCGACCGGACCGGCGGGCGTCTGCCACTGGCCGGCCTCGATGGCCGCCCGGAGGGCGGTGTATCCGGCGCTGACCGTGCGACTGGCGGACCGCGTCTCACCCGTGGTGTCGGTGACATCCGCGGAGAGCGAATAGGTGAAGACCGGTTCATCTTCCTCCAGGACGGACAGGTCCGGCTTGGCGGTGAACTCGATGCGGAACGAACCGTCGGAGGCGGTGATCGCGGTGCCGTGGGCGATGGCCTGCGAACTGCTTGCCGCGTACCATCGAGACCACCAGCACCAGATCGGGTACCGCACCCCGCGGACAACCTTCCACTCGACCTGAGCGCCGCCGATGGCGGCGCCGGTGTACGCAGTGGCGACGCCCGGCACAGAGACCCGCTCGCCCAGCGCGGGCGATTCCGTCGGCGGGTTGAGCTGGACGTAGAACTTCGGTCGCTTGTACTCCTCGACGTTGAAGCTCGCCGAGCCGGAGGGGCCGCCGGAAACGACCAGGGACATCGTGCCGGTGAGACGGTCCTCGGGCGCGGTGAAGCTGCCGCTGAACGAGCCGTAGTCGTTGCACTTGTGCGTCTGGCGGGCGATTTCCTGCCGGTTCGTGTCGTAGAAGACCACCGTCAACTGCCGGCCCGACAACGTCTCGTAGCTGTCCTTCCCGCGGTCCACGCGGATGCAGATGCCTTTGTATTGAATCGTCTGACCCGGACGGTAGAGCGAACGGTCGGTGAAAAAGACCGTCTGCGTGTCGATCAGGTTCTCGTCATATCCCGTCGTCGTCGCGTACGTGTCCGCACTGGCGAGCTTGTCGTCCCCATAGGTCGCGGCGAGCAGGCAGTACGGGCCGGACGCCGGGGCGAAGTAGAACATCCCGTGGTCGTCGGTCTGCGTGTGGCTATGCTCTTCGTACAGGGAGGTCGTGTAGTTGTACTTCCAGCGAGTGACGGTCGCGCCGGAGATCGGCTCGCCGCTGTTGGCGCCCAGGACGAACCCCTCGACCGCGCCCTCCCGCCAGAGCGTCCGCACGACCATCGCCAGGTCGCTCACCCAGATCCCGACAACCGAGACCTTGTTGTCGTTGCTCGTAAACGACGCGTTGTGGCTGGCGATCAGGAAGTAGAAACCTTTCGGCAGACCCGCCGGCGCCGGCAGCGACTCCGTGCGGGACCGGTAATCTTCCGTTGCGGGCAGTGCCGCATCCCATGCCATGTTCCCCCTCATCGCCAGCAATGCGGCACGCTCCGAGTTGGTCAGCATCGACCAGAAAGGCCGGGACATGTCGTCCCATCGGATCGCGCGGAAGTAGACGTGCGTCACGTTGCGGTACGTGACCTGGATCTCGGGCAGCGGATTGTTCCAGACGCGCTCGGTCTGGATCGTCGCGGACTTGCCTTCGATGGCCTGGATCAGGTTGTAGCACTGGACGCCGCCGTAGGTGGCGGGATAGTCGGTCCACCCCTGCTGTGCCAGCGCATGGGCCTTGAGGTACTCGCCCTGGTCGTACAGGACGTCGGCCCGCGCGTAGATCGCCCGAGCGGCGATCTCGTTGCCTTTCCACTCGGCCGCGAACCGCTCCAGGGCGACCATGTACAGGTCGTCCTTCTCGCCCACCGCCTGGTTGTAGCCGAAGGCCAGGCGGAGCAGATCGGCATCGACGAACGCCATCTCGTCCGCGTCGTTGCGGTGGAAACGCAGCAGATCCTGGTACAGGCGGACGGCCTTGTACTTGGCGGAGTCCGTGTTGGTCGTCTCGGGCTCCCACGCGAGGAACTCGGACACCGGCGCGAAGATCGGGCTATCCGCCATGATCTCGAAGGCGTCCTCCGGCAGGGCCGCCTGCTCGCCGCAACTGTAGAACGACAGCGCCTCGTGCGCCAGGAAATCGTAGAGCGTCGGGCGGTACGTGTCCGGCGTAGTCCCCTTTTCGAGCAGGTCGTCCCACTCGGCGATGTCGATGGCCTGGAGTTGCTCCGCATTCGCGAGGGCCGTGGTGAAGTGTTCGTCGATCTCGTCCAGGATGCGGGCCAGGTCCCACGTGGTGAAGTCCTCGCCGGAGGCCTCGCCCGCCGCGGTACGCTGCACGAACCGATAGCGGTTCATCTGGAAGTAGTCCCAGAACCAGTGGCCCAGGATCGCCTCCATGACGGGTTTCATCGCGTCGGGCGCGGTCGCAATCTCCGCCTGGAGGCTGGTGATCGCAGTCTCCAGGCTGCGACCCTGGATCCGGTCTTCGTAGACGAACTTCAGGCAGATGGCCTTGGTCGCCTCCGCATAGGCCTGGTCCTCCAGAGCGCCGGGAATGATTTGTTCGAGGACACCGATGGCGGTCTTGGGCAGGCCGCTGTCGATCGCCTTGCCCACCTGTTTCCAGAGGTCATCCCGCTCGCCGGCCAAGGCCGCACAGGCCAGGACCCCGATCAGAGCTGCAACAGTCAGGATTCGTATCCGTTTCATACTGAGGACTCCCACAAATGAATAGTATTTATTATATCGCACGTTATTGGACCGTTGTTCACAAAAACAGCGAGGCTCGTTCAAAACCCGTCCTCACATTCCACGCCCTCCCACTGCAACCGGGGGTAATCCACCCCCTCGCAGATCGTCCAAATGTCTTCATCGCCGTTTACTGTCTCACCCGCCAAGTCCCAGGCCAGAGCGGCGAATGTGGAAGTCGCCTTCATCGCCGCGGTCATCCTGGAGAACACACCATCCGACTCGGCAGCCAGGTTACCGACTCCACTCGCCGTGCCTGCCACCTGGGCATCCCAGAGACAACCTATGTACTCACCTCCACCGTCGCTTCCAACGAAGCCACCGACCTCTCGCTGGCCTGTAACGCGAGAGATTGAGTACGAGTGAATCACCGATCCCATGTTCATCCCCAGCAATCCCCCAATCTGGCTGGATAGAATGGTCCCGCCACCAGTGATCGTATTGTCAGTCCAAACATACGTCTCTCCCCCGACATCCACATCGGCATAGCAATCAGTGACGATCGCGGTGCTTTCGCCCACGAGTCCACCGAGCGTCCGGCACCCACGGACAGAACCGGCTGCGGCGCACTGAGTCAGCAGGCCCTCTTCCTGGAATCGCTGGCAGCTTCCTACGAGACCCCCGAGCTGCTCATGGCCGTTGACCGAACACTGCGACTTGCTCTCCGCGACGAGACCGCCCTGAAGCCGGCCCACAAGGCCCCCTACGCCCGCCCAACCGTCCACGAGACCCGTTGTGTAGCCGGAAAGTACATTTGCGCGAGAACCATATCCGACCAGACCACCAACACCATTCGCTCCAGCAATACGCCCGCTGACACTGCACCCGGCAAGCGATCCTCCATAGCAACTGCCGGCAATGCCGCCCGCCGCGCCGCCGGCCAGGATCACCACGTTACCGAGACGCAGGTCTCTGATGTCGCCCCTGCACAGAGTCTCTTCGAATCGAAGAGTGCCCACGCACCCGAACAATCCGATATCGCCCTCATCCTTCCGTTCGAAACGGAGATTGGAGATGGTGTGGCTGTTGCCGTCAAAGTCCCCCGTAAAAGGCATACCGTATATTCCAATGGGACGCATGCGCTCGGGGTCCACGTCGTTGAGGTCAATATCCGCCATCAGAATGAAACAGCTATCGAAATCTTCATAGTGGTCTGCGATGGAAATGAGCTGTTCGGCTGTCCACAACTGGAATGGATCCTCCGGAAGGCCGCTCCCTCCTCCATAAGTATATGCGGGCTCGCGAATTGGATTGCCTGGCGCATTCTCCCAGACCAGGCGTGGATAGTCTTGCCCCTGCTCGATGGTCCAATCGCCCGAAATCCCCCATCCTTCGAATGTCTCTGAGGCGAACATCCTGACGGTGGGTCTCCCGTGACCGGCCGCGCTGGAGGGCACACCACTGGCTTCGTTGTCCCAATAACACTGAAACGCCGTCCGGTCTTGGCCGGCCCCCACAAGTCCACCGCCGCCGGGCGAGGCTCCTCCAACAGACCCAACGGAGTAGCAGCGGACGATACATCCCCCGCTATCTTGAATGCCGATCAGCCCGCCGCGGGCGCCTCCCCCATCGACATGAGTGCTCGAGTAGCAGGCTTCGATCCATCCGTAGTTGATTCCAGCCAAACCTCCCGCCTGAGAATCGCTCCATACATGTCCCTGTGAGTAGCACCGTTGGATTCGCCCGGGCCGGTATTCATCCACCTGCCGATTGGATCCAACCAGCCCCCCTGCATTTGCGGCTCCCGCAACGACAGCACGCACCCACGATTCTTCGACAATCCCATACTGCTCACCGACAAGAGCGCCGACAGTCTCTCCGCCGCGAACGGTCCCCGTCACCGAGCAGGCCGCGACAGTCCCGGTCGATGAGCCGGCGATACCACCGGTGCAGTTGTTCCCAAGAAGATTGACGTTGACCAAATGCAGGTTTCGAATGATGCCCTGACGGTCGTTTGACGCGGAGAAGATCGGACCCACGCAACCAAAGAGACCGACATAGTCATCGTTCTCACCAACGTATGTGAAATTGGAGATCGAGTGGCCGTTGCCATTGAAGACGCCCGTGAAGGGAACGAGATTCATGCCAATGGGAGCGACGCGGTTCGGGTCGATAACCGCCAGATCCAAATCCGCCATCAGAGCGAAATGCTCGTCATAATCCTCGGGATGATAGGCGAGAACCATGAGTTGGTCAGGTGTCCAGATCTGATAGGGATCGTCAGGCGTCCCAACGCCACCGCCATATGTTGAAGGCATCTCCGTGATCAGTTCCCCCGGGGTCACTTCCCAGACCAGCCGAGGGTAGTCACGCCCTGGATCGATGCGCCAAATGCCGTCGCCCCACCCGATGAACGTGCTGGGCATCATCAACTCCGTGGTGGTTTTGCCCCGCCCGGCATCGCTCGATGATAGCCCACTCGTTTGCCTGTCCCAACAGGACAGGCGCACAGCTCCTGTCTTCAGGTTGTGCTTGCCAATCAATCCCCCAGTGCTGGTTCCGCCGACCACCTGCCCAGTGGAATAACAGGCGTATATGACGCCTCGCCGATTGTAACCCACAAGCCCCCCGACCCGGCTGTTGCCTTTGACATCTCCTCTTGCATAGGAGGACTCAATGTGGCCGCGCCGATCCCATCCAATGAGTGAATCCTGCTCCCCGTTGTTGCCGATCAGGCCACCGACTGAGGACAGGCCCTCCACGTCGCCGCTGGCAAAGCATTCTCTCACGACTCCTCCATCATTCCATCCGATGAGCCCGCCGATGTCATATCCATTGGTGGTCACGTCCGCTGTCGAGTGGCACATGAACAGACTGTCGCCGCGGGCGGCCCTCCCTACAAGACCGCCCACAGATTGAGTACCGGTGACGAGACCGGAGGAACTGCTGGAGACGATGCGTCCGCCGGCATAGCCCACCAATCCCCCAATGGCTATCTCGCCTGATACATCCGCTTGTGAATGGCAGTCGCGAATCTCATGTCCGGCAGATTGCCCGGAACCATCACCCACCAGACCACCCGTGGAAGACGCCCCTTGGACTATGCCCTGTGCAGAACAAGAGGTAATGCTCGCCTTGTTGTAGCCAACGATCCCCCCCACCTGCATCTTCCCTGTAATCCGGCCGGAGAACCGACACGAGTCGACGTCACCTTCACTGTAGGCGACCAATCCGGCAACATACTGCAGCCCGGAGAGAGTCCCAGTCACTGTGCAGGAGACGACCCTTCCGCCATTGCCCGCAACGACTCCCGCGACGGAGTGCCGCCCTGAAATAGCCACATCAGTCAGGTACAGGTTCTTCACAAGCCCTGTCGCTGTTCCGGAACCACCGGTTGATCGGGCAATCCACCCAAACAGCGCAATGTAACTCCGTTCCCCCCCACGAATCGCCAGCCCGGAAATCGTGTGGCCTGCGCCGTCAAAGCTACCTGCAAAAGGTGTGCCCTGGAAGCCGGGTGTATCGGCGTCTGGATCTGCCGCGACCAGCGCGCGGTCGAAAATCCGCCCGCCGGGCAGATTTGGGTCCAAGTCGATGTCGTTGACGAGGATGAAGCACTTGTCGAGCAGATTCGGGTCCGAGCCGATGCCGATGAGCTGCTCGGCGGTGGCGATCTGGTACGGATCATTGGCCTCGCCCGTCCCGCCGGCGAATTCGACACCGGAAGTAATGCTCGCCAACAGACAAATGGCCGTCATGCCTACAACCCACTTCGATGTCGCAAAGTTCTCCGTCATCATGGCAATTTCTCCGCTACAATTCACCACCTGTCATCGTCACGCTGTTGCAGTCCACGCCTTCCCACTGCAACCTCGGGTAGTCCAAGCCTTCGCAGATCATCCAGGTACTCTCGAAATCCCAGCCCGCGAAGCTCGCTTGCTGCTGCATCTGGCTCATCGTCAATTGCGTCCCCCAGCCGTTGTCCGGCCCGCCACCGTCCGCCACTCCCAGGAAATAGCAGTCGATGGGAGTCGTGGGAGGCGTGGTGATAGTCCCTGTTCTCGTGCTACACGGGATACCCTTGGGGACGACGTACCCCGCCAATCCACCGGTCACGTCTCGTGCCTGCCCTGCGACGGAGGCGGCTGAATAGCAGTCGCGGACCTCGCCGTCGTTGATCCCCACGAGGCCGCCCGTATATCCCAAGCCCAGGACCTCGCCTCGCACATAGGAATCGACGATCGTGCCGCGGACGTTATAGGCCGCCACGCCGCCAGTACGCCCTGGCTCTGCGTTCGGATCTGATGTCTCAGTCTGTGAGTTGCGGACCACCGCATCGACGGAACACCGTTCAATAAGACCCCAGTTCCAGCCGACGACCCCCCCCACATCCCACGCGCTGCCCGACCCAAGCACAAGGCCGGTGACGGCGCACTGCAGCACGACCCCATGGTTCACCGCCGCCAGGGCCCCCTCGGAGGTGGCGTCGGGGCAGAACACCAGGACATCGTCCAGGCAAAGCCCATGAACGAATCCGTCGGCTCCGATGTAATGGAAGAAGCCTCCGCTGCGATAATTCCTGAGGTGGGAGATCCGGTGACCACCACCGAGGAAGACTCCGCCGGAGAGAGTCCCTTGGAACAGGGGTGACAATGATGCAGGCGGTATGGGAAGCAGATCCCATCCGGTCATGTCAATATCCCGAGCCAAGAGGATAGTGACATCTACAAGCAGATTCCTGCCCACGAGGCTCTCGACCAGACCGGGCGTCTCGATTCGAATGAACGGGACGCTCGTGTCGTAGGTCCCCCATGAATCGGCGTCTGACAACGTGTAGACGCCTTGGCTGGCAATGATGTCCACCACGCTGCCCAGGGGCGCCAGACCGACTGGGGATGTCAGAATGGCCCGCTTCTTGGGGATAGCCGAATGATAGTCATAGAGGATGTCCCGCACGACGAATCCGGCCAGCTCCAGCTCGGTTCGGGCCCAATCCAGAGGCAGATCGGCAATGTCCGGGACCGGACGAAGCCCCTCCCAATCGACCTGCCAAGCCAGAACCGGGTAGTCAGCATCGGGCATGTGCCATCGGTCCGCCGTCCCATCGCCACATGAGCCTGCGAATCCCCAGCCCACAAAACTGTCCTGCTGCCTCATCTGGGAGTCCGTCAAGGGGGTCCCCACCCCAGATGTGGACGACCCCGCAAGCACGAGCGGATACGCAATGCCATCAGGAAGCGACTCCTCGGGCTCGCTCAAAAAGTAGCTGTTCAGAACCCAACCATCGTTCCTTCCCACCCAGGTGCCCTTGGTGCTGCCCATCGGGACAGTCTGGGCCAGGTAACACTCGAGGATCAGTGTCGAGTAGGTTGTCCGCGCGGGGAATGATGTGCTGTTGTTCAGGCCGGACGGGGCATAGTTGGAGGCCACCAGCCCGCCGGTCCAGTTGGAGCCCGCGACATCCAGGCGGGCATAACTGCGAGCCAACACACCCGAGTTGCGCCCGATCAGGCCGATGGAAGACTGACTCTGGCTGGCGTCCACAGCGCCCGCGGCATAGCACCCTGTGACAACGCCCTCGTTGACGGCGGCCAGAACCCCGACCGCGTGAGACCCCGCGGCAACGACCGTTCGGACGACAATCGAGGCATCCTCCAATCCCAGGCAACTCACCCGCCCGCCGGGTCCAATCGTCCCAAACACCGCGCCGGAGAACTCAGCCGCGGCCGTCGAGGTTCCGCCAATCTGCACGGTCAGATGCCGCAGGACGTGGCGATTGCCGTGAAAGAAACCGTTGAATGAATCGATGGGCTGCAACAGCATCCCTGCCAGATCGAGATCCGTATCGAGCACAAAGTGCCCCTCGGAGAGACTGGGCACGAGCCCGATCAAGGCAAACTGCTCAGCCGTCCCGATGTGGTACGGGTCCCGAGGCGAGCCGCTTCCCTCGAACCGGTCGGACGGCTGACCCACGATGGGCGAATCCATTGTCCCTTCCCAAACCAGACGCGGATAATCCCGCCCGTCGTCCATGACCCAGTTAGGGTCCTGGTCCCATCCGTGAGCAGCGAAAACGACCGCGTCCATCATCTGGAATGTCATCAATCCAATCCCTGGCCCCTCCGTCATCTGGCCACTGGTCTGGACGTCCCAGAAACTGTATCGAACCCATGCACGCTCTGTGCCAACCAGTCCGCGAACGTCCTGTTGTCCCGAGACGGCCCCCGAGGAATAACTGTTGATGATCACCGGTGCAAACCTTCCACGAAGGGGGACTCTGTCATATCCCACCAGCCCACCGACATAACGTCGGCCCGACACCGATGCTTCAGAGTAGCAACTGCGAATCTCGCCACAGTTCTCCCCGCACAGGCCGCCAACCATGTCGCCACCAGTCACAGAACCCCTGGCACAACAAGCCTTGACCACGCCCCAGTTGATTCCGACCAGAGCCCCTGTCGCTGCATTTTGCACGTCACCGCGAATCGTGGCGTTCTCAACAGCAAGATTGGCGACGCGGCCAGCCTTTCCGATCCGGCCGAACAAACCCAATGCGCCTGTACCGCCTGTGCGTGCCTGGATGGTCAGATTACGTACCCTGAAACCCCGGCCATCCACGGTACCGACGAAATTGGGATCAACGACGTCAGGCCATTCCTGACCACCCGCGACGACTGGGCCATCAAACACCCGCCCGCCCGGTAGATTCGGGTCCAGGTCGATGTCCGCGATGAGGATAAAGTGCTTGTCGAACAGATTCGGGTCCGAGCCAAGGGAGATGAGCTGCTCAGCGGTCGCGATCTGGTAGGGATCGTTCGGCTCGCCCGTCCCTCCGGCGAATTCGACGCCGGACAAGGCACTGGTGCAGCACAGGACGACGACAGCGCAGACGATCCCCCTCGCAATGGTCCTTCTGATGCGGTCCATGGCCGTCTCTCCGAATTCTGGATCATAGCAGCAACGGCGAAGGCACATACCTTCAGCCACTAATCCAGGGATGTCGGACCGGCACACGTAGGCCGTGGTTAGCCCCTCTTGGGCAGGTACGCGCGGCGCGGACCCGCTCCAGGGCACGGCGTGAACGAAATTGACACTAAGATGACTTACCTATACGTGCAACCGGTACTCTCGCGAAGGCCGGACCGGTATGATGTGACAGATAATATATGATAGCGAACAAATATGATAAGACGGCACTTCTTGGCCCGCCTTCGCACCATCCATTATAGGTCCCGCCCCACGGGATGCAAGAGCAAATCCGCAAAAAAACAGGGAAGTCGGGCTCATCCGATTTTCACGCATTTCCGCGTACGCACCATCCATGGTGATCCCAGGCAAAAAGACAAGGTGATCCCTGCAAATTGTGCGTGGCTCGCTCAGAATGCACAGATGCAGCCCGGCGGGTCCTGTCTTCGGCGGCGAACCTCGCGGGCGAATTCGCGCAGAATTGACACAATTGATCTTGCCATCGAGCCGATAATGGCGTATACTTTGTGCTTTCTCGCTTCTGGTGATGGCCGGCGAGGGACGGCTGCCTACCAGTCACCACACTCACGGTAGTGCTCGCAGTATACAACGGACCACTGACCGACAGGCGAGGTGTACAGAGATGGATGGGAACAGAAGGTGGGTTCCCTTCGCCCGGTGGCAAGGCCGTTTGGCAGACGGGCGAGATGCAGGTAAATGACGGTTTAGTAAAGAGTTATGGAAAAGATCGGTAAGATTCGCAACATCGGTATCTCGGCGCATATCGACTCGGGCAAGACGACTTTGAGCGAGCGCATTCTCTTTTATTGTGGACGGATTCACCGCATGCAGGAGGTCCACGACGGCGACGGCAAGACCGGCGCCACCATGGACTTCATGGAACTCGAGCGGGAGCGCGGCATCACGATCAAGTCGGCCGCGACCCAAGTCTCCTGGAGGGGCAAGAGCATCAACCTGATCGACACGCCGGGCCATGTGGACTTCACCGTCGAGGTCGAACGGTCGCTTCGCGTCCTGGACGGCGCCGTCATGATCCTGTGCGCCGTCGGCGGCGTCCAGAGCCAGTCGTTCACCGTCGATCAACAGATGAAACGCTACCGCGTGCCGCGGATCGCGTTCATCAACAAGGTGGACCGCACCGGCGCGGACCCGGAGAGAGTCCGACGCGACATCCGCGAGAAGCTGGGCCTGAACGTCGTGCCCACCCAACTGCCCATGGGCACCGCCGAGAGCTTCCAGGGCGTCATCGACCTGATCACCATGGAGGCCCTGACATTCGAGGGCGACGATGGGGAGGACGTCGCCCGCAATCCTATTCCTGCGGCCTACGAGGCCGCCGCTCAGAAGGCACGTCAGGAAATGCTCGATGCCCTGAGCATGTTCAACGACGAAATGATGGAGATGCTCCTGGAGGACAAGCCCGTCAGCGAGGAGATGATTCGCCAGACGATCCGCGAGGCGACGATCAACCGGGACATTGTGCCCCTGATGATGGGCTCGGCGTTCAAGAACAAGGGGGTCCAGCCCCTCCTGGACGCGGTCTGCGACTACCTTCCCAGCCCGCTGGACCGCTCCTACTTCGCCCGCGATCACAACAACGCGGGCACGGAAACCCCCTTGGCCAGCGATCCCGAGGCCCCGCTGGTCGCGATGGTCTACAAGATCACCGATGAGCCGTTCGGGCAACTGAGCTACATCCGCGTCTATCAGGGTCGCATCGCCAAGGGCGGACAGTACCTCAACGCCCGCACGAACCGGACGCTCCGTGTCGGGCGGATCGTCCGCATGCACGCGAACGACCGCCAGGACATCCCCGACGCCGGACCGGGTGATATCGTCGCCCTGCTGGCTGTCGATTGCGCCAACGGCGACACCCTCTGCGGCGAGGGCGTCAACTACTCCCTCGAGAGCATCTTCGTCGCCGACCCGGTCATCAGCCTGTCCGTCATCCCGGCCAGCAACGCCGACCAGGAACGCATGGCCAAGGCGCTGAGCCGATTCATGAAGGAAGACCCCACGTTCCGCGTCTCGACCGACCCGGAGACCAGCGAGACCGTCATCGCCGGCATGGGCGAGCTGCACCTCGATGTCTACGTCGAGCGGATGCGCCGCGAGTACAAGGCGAACGTGACCGTTGGAGCCCCGAGCGTCAGCTACCGCGAGGCGCCGACCGCGGAGGCCAAGTACGATTATCGCCACAAGAAGCAGACCGGCGGCTCGGGCCAGTTCGCCCATGTCGTCGGCCGACTGGTCCCCCTGCCGCCCGGCAGCGAGGCCCCCTACGAGTTCGAGGACAACATCACCAGCGGCCGCATCCCCGGCGAGTATATCCCCGCGGTGAACAAGGGATTCCAGGCGGCGATGAAGAAGGGCCCCTTGGCCGGCTACGAGGTCGTCGGATGCAAGATGTGCCTTGACGACGGCTCCTTCCATGCGGTAGATTCCAGCGAAATGGCCTTCCGCATTGCGGCTCGCGACGCCTTCAATGAGGCGTTCCGCAGGTCCAAGCCCTGCCTGATGGAGCCGATCATGAAGGTCGAAGTCGAGATGCCGAGAGAGTATCAGGGCGCCATCGTCGGCGACCTGAACAGTCGTCGCGGCATCATCCACGAAACCGAGGCCCGCGACACCTGCACCGTCGTGCGGGCGGAGGTTCCGCTGGCCAGTATGTTCGGCTACGCCACGATCGTTCGCGGCCTGAGCAAGGGCATGGCGACGTTCTCGATGGAGATGTCGCACTACGCCCGCGTCCCGGTCAGGTTGGCCGAGGAGATCATCAACCATCGCCGCGAGAAACAAGCGGCCAGGAAGTAAATCCGAACATCGAAACTCGAAATCCGAAACAGGCACGAATGATCCAAACTCAGGAACGGAAACGGACGGTCCGCACAGCGACGGCGTTTCGCACTCTGGAGTTTCGTTCATTCGGATTTGTTTCGGATTTCGGATTTCGTGCTTCGGGTTTCCTTGGCAGCAGGTCTTGCGGCTCACCCTCTATTGTTAAGGATATTCAATGCCATTCACGAAGTTCGGTCTTTCCGACCCGCTGGTCCAGGGAATCCTTGCGACCGGCTACACGGCTCCGACGGAGATCCAGTCCCGGGCCATTCCCGCCGCGGTGAGCGGCCAAGACATCATCGGCTGTGCCCAGACCGGAACGGGTAAAACCGCCGCGTTCGTACTGCCCATCCTCAATCGGCTCGGCCACGAGCGGGCCCCCGGCAAGAAGATGGTCCGCTGCCTGATTCTCACGCCCACGCGAGAGTTGGCCGCCCAGGTCGAGCAGTCGATCCGCGACTACGGGCGTTTCCTGCCCCTTCGCGCCGCAGCCGTCTACGGCGGCGTGAATATCAAGGGCCAGTTCGCAGCCCTGCATCGCGGCGTGGACATCGTCGTCGCCACCCCCGGCCGGCTCATGGACCACATGCGACAGCAGACCATCGACCTCAAGCACGTCGAGGTGCTCGTCCTGGACGAAGCCGACCGCATGCTGGACATGGGCTTCATCCTGGACGTGCGGAAGATCATCTCCGCCCTGCCCGCGAAACGCCAGACGATGCTCTTCTCCGCAACGATCTCGCCGGAGGTCAAGGCGCTATCCGCCGGGATTCTGAAGGACCCGGTGACAATCCAGATCGGCGTCCCGCGAAATCCCATCGACACGATCACACAGCACTTCTATCCCGTCTACAAAACGGCCAAGATCGATTTGCTCCTGCACATGCTCCACAACAAGAGGATGGACTGCGTCCTGGTCTTCTCGCGGACCAAGCACGGAGCCGACAAAATCCACCGCAAACTGGAACACGCCGGCATCCGATCCGTCGCCATGCACTCCGACCGCAGCCAGGGTCAGCGGCAGCGCGCGATGGAGGGCTTCAAACGGGGCGAGTTCCGCGTCATGGTCGCCACGGACATCGCCGCCCGGGGGATCGATATCGAGGGAATCTCGCACGTCATCAACTTCGACGTGCCCGCCTATGCCGAGGACTACATCCATCGCATCGGCCGGACCGGACGCGCGACCGCGTTAGGCGACGCGATCACGTTCGTTTCCCCCGACGAGGAGCAGAACTTCCGGCAGATCGAGAAGTTCATCGACCGCCAGTTCGAGTTCGAGACCTGTCCCGGCTTCGACTGGGCGGCGCCGGACATGCCTCGCCCGAAACCCGTGGAGAAGCCTTCTCCTCTGCACCGCGCCCGAAGGGCCGGCGGCCGAAAGCGAATGCGCTCCGGCCTGCGACGACGCTAAAGAGAAACTCGAAATCCGAATCTCGGCTCATCCGGTTTTCGCGTACTTCGGCGGTCCTTGGGGACCCATGGTATGGATAAGAGGGCGACGCACCCTGCAGGCGGAGTCGGCATACCCTGTGCAAGCGAGCACGAAGCGGTCTCAGCGGGGTTCCCGCCGACCGATCCAGAAAGGCCCAAGACATCCGCACCGGCGTGCCGTGCCGCCCGCCCGCCATGCTATTGGCGGAAAGCGGAAAATCTCCCTTGCACGACCGTTTCGGGCGTGCCTGGCCGGCCGTGTCGTGTGGCACCCCCGCCCTCGGGGGTAATTCCTGCAACGACCCAGCCGGGGGCAACTGCCACGATTCCCCAGGCAAGGGCGGCTCCGAGGGTTCCCCAGCCGGGGGCGGCTGGGCTACAGCGGACAGGAGCGTCTCATGAGCCAGGCGCTATGTCACGACATCGGGGTCACGTCTCAACTATTAACTATTTGAACTCTTTGCGAGTTCTGTGCGGATCTGCGTCACAGCCTCTGTCAGAGCAGAGTCTTTGGCCATCCGTTGTGCGAGGCGATCATGCTGCAGGGTGATGGCGGCGCCGGAGATGCCGCCGAAGCGCCGGCCGAGCTCCCGGCAAGGCAGTCCACTCATCTCCCGGCACAAGTAGATGGCGACGTCGCGTGCGTGGTTGCGTTTGCGGCCCGGCGTCACGATCTGCTTCGCATCGACCTGCCATGCCTTGGCCACGGCGGAGACAATCGCCGCCACGGACGGACCATGCCGGATCCTCTTGAGCTCCGGGATCTCCGGGTCCGCCGAACGCGCAGAAAGGAACGTGTCTTTGACCCAGCGGAGGAAAACCTGGTTCCCGAGAACCGAACTCGCGGCCGCTTCGGCCAGAGGATTGCTCACGTCGGCTTCGGACAGATAGGCCGCGTAGCGTCGCTGAGCCGCTTTCTTCCTGACGCTGAAGCCGCCCAGAATACGATCGACCTCCAGCCACGCGGGGACCGGCGCGTGGCCGACGAAGCACCGACAACTGCTCCACTCATAGTCCCACGCACAGGACACCAGGCCCGCCCGCACGGGATTGAGGTGAAGATAGCGGGAGAGGGCCTCCAGATACGCGGTGGCATCCACCAAAACGGATTTGAAGCGGCCCTGGAACACATGTCCGCTGCACTGGTGCCGGCGGTTGTAGTACGCGGCGTAGGCGACGTTCAACCACTGCACCGCGCGGCTGAGATTGCCCTCGGGAGTCTCCAGAATGAGGTGGTAGTGATTCGTCATCAGGCAATAGCCGTGAATCAACACGTGAAACCGGCCGCTCAGTCTCCCCAAATCCGACACGAAACGCTCCCGGTCCCGGCGGTCCAAGACAATCGGCTCCTGCCGCTGCCCGCGATTCATCACGTGATAGAAGGCTCCCGGATACTCGATGCGTAAGGGTCTGGCCATGGCCCCAGTGTAGCCGAACCCCACACCCCCGTCAACAAGAACAGTTAATAGTTGAGACGTGACCCTCTTCCCCTCCTTGGGGATGTTGTGCGTCTACCTTGATCAGCGTGGCGGCGCCACCGGAAGGAGGCTTTCGTCCCTGTTTCCATCCTTGCAGCGTGCGCGTCGAAACGTCCAGAAGCTGGGCGAATGCGTTGTTCCACCCATCTCCGCGGGCGAACCATACATACCCGCGGGCGTGCGACGCAGACCTGGCGCTTTGGCCAGCGACACGATGCCGGCAGAGCCCGGTTTGGCGGTATGGACAAGGCCTTGTGGCTTGCACGTCATGGGCTTTGGGCCGGGTCCCGAGATGCGTTTTTCGCTTCTGAGGCTTCCAGCAGAGATGCTCCGCCACGAGGGGGCCTGCGCGCAAGTCCGGCCGAAGCTGGCCCGGATTGTCGCGCGAAATGAGAAGCAGGAGTCCACTTGATCGCGTGGAGCCGCCTTATTCGGCGTTTCTGCTGGAAGCCCGAAACGCGCTAAACGCAACCCTCGCGGGCGAGCCAGCGTACGGTAAGAGAGAGGATCTCAGAGGAGGATGTGTAGAACAGCGAGAGCATTTCGCCCCCCCCCCCCCTTGGGGCAGACCGTGAAAGCGCCGGCGAAGACCGGCGGAGAACCGCCTACGATCTGGCCGCAAAGAAACATATCATACCATTTTTGCTTTTCATGAAACATACAGACCTCTCGAAGCGTCTTACCAGATGAGGCCTGTCTTGGCGGGCGGCCGATCAGGCGGGATCGGCTCATCGAGCCTGGTCGCAGCCGTTGCTCCATTCGGCCATCATAGCCGCGGAAGAGGGTCCTGTTGCATTCCTGCTTGTCACACGTGACAAACGAAGCCAATTCGAGGAGAGTTTCAAGTGTGAAGTGTCAAGTTCGAAGTGGGACGGATATGCGAAACGAAGCCAATTTGGGGGGAGTCTCACGTGGGAAGTGTCACGAATGTGCGAAACGAAGCCAATCCCGAGAACCCCGGCGGTGGCAAATTGGGTTCGTTTTCTCCGGCCATGCCCCGATGCCAGTCATCCATAAACCCATATGGGCCAAACACTTGCGGCCTATTTGGCCTGCCGGCAAATTGGGTTCGTTTCGCAGTGGATGCAGCGATTCAGAGACGAATGGGATCAGGCCGCGATGAGGTCCCAGACGCGGTTGAGCGATTCCGCGGTGTTTCGCACTGCCGTGTCCGGCTCCAGCTTCCGCAGTTCCTGGTCGAACGGTTCGACCTCGACCGGGCCGTCGTAGCCGATCCTGACGAGCGAATTGACGAAGCCCTTCATGTCGATCACGCCGGTCGTCACGGGCAGGCCGCGACGATTGTCCACCTGCTGATCGACCGCCACGCCGGCAGGGGCATCGTTCACATGGACGTGGACGATGTCCTTGTTGGAGAGCTGCGTCAGCTCCTCGACCGTCCCGTGCGAGGTGTACCAGTGCCAGCTATCGAGCAACAGGCCGACGTTGCCCGTGCCGATGGCCGCGACAAGCTCCATCATGTCCCGCTGGGCGCAGGCGAAGGGGTATCGGAACCGAGAGCGAGAGGTTCGCGGCCCGACGAACTCCAGGCCCAGGCGGATGCCGTGGTCGTACAGTATCTTGGCCGCCTCGCGCAGACGGCTCTCGTGCTGCTTGAAGTTCTCCAGGTACGTCAGCTCGTTGCTGCCGGGCAACAGCCACGTCGCGACGCGGGTCACGCCCAGTTGCTTCAGAAGGGCAGCACGCTTGGGGTACTGGGCGATGTCGCTGCGGAACTTGTCGTCGTCCTTGCGAAACTCGACCGACAGTCCGGCGGCGCCGTAGCGAACGCCCTTGTCCCTCATCACACCCAGCCACTCGCCGATCTCGGCGGCGGACTTGTTCTCGAACTCGCCCTCGCTCGGGGCGATACCGGCGAATCCGTACTGGACCGCGTAGCCCAATGCTTGCCGCTGATCGGCCCGGACGCCGATGTGTCCAGGCGAGAAGTTCTTGAAGAACTTGACGCCGCCCTGCGACTCCGCGGCCCGGGCAGAAGGTCTCGCCCAGCCGACTGTCGCAGCCGCAGCCATCGCCGACCCACAGAACGCACGTCTCGTCATGTCATGAGTCATTGTCGTCTCTCCACTTCAACGTCACGCGATTCGCCTTCGCTACGCAACCGGGCCGTAGCGCGGCCCGAGAGTCGAAGCCAGCTCTTTGCCATAGGCGAGCAGTTCCTCTCGCTCCGCGTCCGTCAGTGGCTTGTACTGCTTCGCCAGCTCGACGTTCCGGATCGCCTGCTCCATCGTGAACGGGCCCACGTTGGCGACGCTGACGCCTTCGAGGTCCAGCGCGTAGGCGAGAGCCTTGCCCATTCTCTCCGGCGGCGTATTGCAGCCGACCCAACCCTTGCGGTGGTTGGGGAAGCCGCCCTTGATGCCGGCGTAGACCTTCATCGCGACGACGCCCACGTTTCGCTTGCGGCACTCGGGCAGGACTCTGCCCTCGAAGTCGTAGATGTTGCGATCCGCGTAGTTCATCACGGGCATGACCACGTCGATCTGGTCCGTTTCGAGCATCTTGACGAATTGCGGCGGCCTCTCGTGGCCCGACATCCCGATGAAGCGGGTCTTGCCCGCCTGCTTCTGCTTGAGCAGGTATTCGAGGATGCCGTCTTTGGCAAGGACCTTGTCGAGGTTCTTGTTGCCGATGTTGTGGATGTGGACGAGGTCCACGTGGTCGGTCTTGAGCATCCGCAGCGATTCCTCGAACATCTTCTGGGCCTGCTCGCCGGAATCGGTCCAGCACTTGGTCACAAGGAACACCTTGTCCCGGCGGGTCCCAAGCACCTGGCCCAACGCCTCTTCCGCGATGCCATAGATCCGCGCGGTATCGACGTAATTCACGCCGCGGTCGATCACCTCGCTGAAGATATTGACGGCCTCGCCCATATCCCCGCGAGCCTCGCCAATCGGCGCAGTCCCCAGGCCAAGGATGGTCACCTTGGCCCCGGTCCGGCCCAGCACCCGCATCGGCAGTTCCGACCCGTGCCCGGCCGTCACGCTGGTCGCCCCCACCGCCAATCCGGCCCCCGCCAGCGCCGTCCTCTGCAAGAACTCCCGACGACTGATCTGCGAATCACACGCAGTCGACTCTTGATGACGGATTGTCGGCTGGCTCATCGTTCAGGCCTCCTTTCGATGAAACACCCCAAGATTCCATACCTTGACCACAGCAATCTAACAGAAACACAGAGGAGCGTCCAGATTCCACCATGGAGGTCAGAGGCATGAGGCTAATACTCCACTTCTACGATATCCAAACCGAATTCAGCCTCCTTCTGCTCGGCCTGATACAGAATAGGGCGGGGTTGTCTCGCCTTGCACCATTCCACCACGCGAGACTTGTCCTCCGCAGCAATCCTGCATCCCAGAATCACACCACGCAACACTCTCGCTGGGAACTGGCGAATTCCGCTGCCATTCTCGATGTCAATAATCCTCCATTCGTGTTCGTATGCCCATTCCTTCGCCTTGGTCAAGCGGCCTTCGATGAGCGAATGTACACCTTCGTCCTCGTTGGCGAGGACGTTCACGCTCGGGAGGTTACAGGCGTACTTGACGGGAAGTACTTCCGAGAAGAAGGCGTCGTCCGTCTTGAATTCCAGACAGAAGCCTTTATGATGGTCGGCATAGTGTGACCACATCAGGATATCGTCTTTCTTCTCAGTCAGACATAACACGCCCATATTGCGACGCGAGAAGTTGCGTTTCATGGCATCAATGTGTTTAGCATCGCCGCGACCTGCTATGAAGTTCCGTTCGCGTTCGAGCCGTTGCCTTTTCTTCCTTGGCAAATCGTGAACGTGGTGGACCATCTCCTCTCTCCAAATCTTCTTTCTCTGTTGCTTTGAGCCCTCGCATATGAATCTGATGACGGAGTCGAATGGATCATTGAGACCATCTGGGGATGAGAAGTGCAGTTCGTTGTTCTGGAAGATACTGGGCGTCCATTCGTCGAAGGCACGGTACTTATAGAGAAATTTGGGGGGGGTAGCCGCTTGACTCTGTGGGTTGTCAACTACCCTTTTGTATTCCGCCATATTCGTTCCCCTGTGAATGCGCATCCACCCTTTGAGGCCGAAAGGCCTCAATCCCGCCAGCAGATCGGTTGTCGATCTCAGGGGCACTGCCCCTGAAACCCCGGCATTTTGCGCATTGAACCAATAGCATGGCGGAATGGCAAGCCCGCGATTCATAAGGGTGTGTTGATAACCCCGAGATTCTTATGCAGACTGCTCAACTACGGCGGATAGGCAGTCCCCGGCTCGCCCTTCATTCCATGCTGCTGGCTCGAAGCGGGAAATGCCGGGGGTCTGGGGGCCGGCCCCCAGCGGAGTCACGCCGTACGTCTTGAAATGTGGGCCGGCGCACCGGCGGGTGGCCTGTTCGGAGTTCCGCGTTTACGCGGTCCTGAGCCGCCTGAAGGCGGAACTCCAAACCGCGTCCGCGAGCTTCACCCACTACTCTCGGGCGGACGGCGTACTACTCAAGACCGGTGAAGAAGCGGCCGATGCGGGGTTGATACTTGTCGGTGATGTCGAAGGAGATCAGGACCGCACGAGCCCGGCCGAGGATGGACTCGCGAGGGACCAAGCCGAAGTAGCGGGAATCGCGACTGAGGTCACGGTTGTCGCCCAGGAGGAAATACTGGCCCTCCGGCACGGCAATCGGCCCGAAATCCCGCATCGCGGCGACGCGAGGAACGGTCATCACCGGGTGGGCGGCTTCATCGAGTTTCTCGATGGCGAACCGACTGCCGGCCGCATGTTCCTGGGGTATCTGCTCGGCATAGTTCAGGTCCGTTTCGCTGTAATCGAGCGGCCGGCCGTTCAAGAGCAGGACGTTGCGCCGCATCTCGACGGTATCGCCCGGCTTGCCGACGACCCGTTTGACCAGGCGCTGGCCGTCATCGGGCGACAGGCAGACCACGATATCGCCCCGTGCGGGCTCGGACCAGTGGGCCAAGCGGTGCAGCGTCAGCGGGATTCGCAGGTCGTAGGCCAGTTTGTTCACGAAGATCAGGTCGCCATCCAGGATGGTGGGGTTCATCGAGCCGGTGGGGACCCAGTTCCAGTCGGCCAGGCTGGATTTTATCGGCACGACCACGAAGACCACGAACAGCACGGTCAGCCGCCAGTCGCGCCACAGCCTGCGACCCACCTGGCGGACACCGCCGCTTCGCCACTCCGCCAACAGCCCCTTTCGAGCCTGACCAGTCATCATCCACTCCTGTGCCTGAACCCATGTACGAGCCGAGGCGGCGCAGATACGAGCCGCCGCCCCTATCCTCGTTAGACGAGCCAGACACAGGAAAGTTTCGGGCCATTTGTGAAATCGTGCTGGAAACCGCCTCGGCTCCATCACGTTTGTGCACGGACCCGCCGGGCGGCAGTCACCATGTTCGCCAGTGCCGGCTTGACTTCGTCCCATTGACGGGTCTTGAGGCCGCAGTCGGGGTTCACCCACAGTTGCCCGACGTCCAGGACCGTCGTCTGCTGCGTGATGGCCTCCACGATCTCCTCGACCGAGGGCACACGCGGGCTATGGATGTCGTAGACGCCCGGCCCGATGTGATTGGGATAATCGAACTCCACAAAGGCATTCAGCAGTTCCACGCCGGAACGTGCAGCCTCGATGGAGATCACGTCGGCATCCAGAGCTGCGATGGCCTCGATGATGTCGTTGAAATCGCCGTAACACATGTGGGTATGGATCTGCGTGGCGTCGGCGACGCCACTGGTGGCCAGGCGAAACGCCCCGACCGCCCAGTCGAGATACTCCGGCCAGTCGTCCCTTCGCAGCGGCAGACCCTCGCGCAGGGCAGGTTCATCGATCTGAATGATCCTGGTTCCCGCGGCCTCCAGGTCCGCCACCTCGTCCCGTATGGCCAGAGCGATCTGGAATGCCGTGTCCCGCCGGGGACAGTCCTCCCGCACGAAGGACCACTGCAGAATCGTGATCGGTCCGGTTAGCATGCCTTTGACGGGTTTGGCGGTGAGCGACTGGGCGTAGCGAATCCATCGAACGGTCATGGGCTTCGGCCGGCTGACGTCGCCGTAGATGATGGGCGGTTTGACGCAGCGGGAGCCATAGCTCTGGACCCAGCCGTTGCGGGTGAAGGCAAATCCGTCGAGCATCTCGCCGAAATACTCGACCATGTCGTTGCGTTCCGGCTCGCCATGGACGAGCACGTCGAGCCCGATCTGTTCCTGGATACCGATCGTCTGCTTGATCTGCCGGCCCATCTCCGCGTCATATTGCTTCTGACTCATGGTTCCCTGCTTGAACGCCAGGCGCGCCTGGCGGATGGCCGGCGTCTGGGGAAACGACCCGATGGTCGTTGTGGGGAGCATCGGCAGGTTCAGACTCTCCTGCTGACGAACGAGCCGGTCCTTGAAAGGACTTCTGCGAGCAAACATCGCGGGCGACAACCCTTCCATGCGGGCCTGCACCTGCGGATTGTGGATACCAGCCGACTGGGCGATTCGTTCGAACAGAGCTTCGTTCTCGTCGAGGGCCGGGCGGACGGCCTCCCGACCGAGCGTCAGAGCCGTTCTCAGAACGGACAATTCCTCCAGCTTCTGCAGGGCGAAGGCCAGGCGGCCGCGAACCTCCTCGGGCAAGTCCGACTCGGCCTTCAGGTCCACGGGACAGTGCAGCAGCGAACACGACGGCGCCAGGATCAGCCGGTCGGGTCCCAGGACCTGCAAGGCCTCCTCCAGGCCCGGAAGGACATCGAGGAAACGGCCCCTCCAGACGTTTCGCCCGTTCACGACGCCCAGCGAGAGCGACTTGTCGTCGGGCACGCGGACCAGGGCGTCCTTCAGTTGCTCGGGCCCTCTCATGAGGTCCAGATGAACGCACGCCACCGGGAGCTTCATCGCCAGGTCGAGATTCTCCCCCAAAGGCCCGAAGTACGTCGCCAGACAGATCGATATCCGGCCCGCCGCGGAGGCCAGCGTCTCGTACGCACGGACGTACCCTGCGGCCGCCGTTCTGTCCCGATCGAGCGTCAGGACCGGCTCGTCGATCTGGACCGAGCTGACGCCCGCGGCCGCCAGGCGGCCCAGAACCGACGCATAGACCGGCAGAACCCGATCCAGTAGCGACAGCGGTTCCAGGCCGGCAGTCCGGGCCTTGCTCAGACGCAGGAAGGACACCGGTCCCAGGAGCACCGGACGGGTCGTGACCCCGAGTTCTTTGGCTTCGACGAATTCATCGACCACCTTGGTCGACGCCAGGCAGAACTGCTGGCCGGCCTCCAACTCGGGGACAATGTAGTGATAGTTTGTGTCAAACCACTTGGTCATCTCCATCGCCTTGACCGCTTCGGCGCCGCGAGCCATGGCGAAATAGGTGCCCAGGTCCATCGGGCCGCCTGCATGCCGGAACCGGGCCGGGATCGCGCCGAGCATGACCGATGTGTCGAGAACATGGTCGTAGAACGAGAAGTCGTTGCTCGGGATGACATCCACGCCCAACTCGCGTTGCAGCGTCCAGTTCAGTTTGCGGATCGCCCGGGCGGCGTCGCGCAGTTCCATCAGGGTCAGCTTGTTTGACCAGTACGACTCCAGGGCTTTCTTCAACTGCCGGTGCGTCCCGATCCGGGGAAATCCGAGGTTGGCTATCTTCACGGTCATGATCGATCCTCCAGAATCTGTATGTGAGAGGGCATTTGCGGTTGTTGCGGCTCAGGCTCCATCGCGTCGAACGGAAGACGCTCGGGATGAGTCGTCGCCGATGGCTGCACCGGCTCCCCGCCTGCCTTGCGGCACAGCAGCAGACGATAGGACTTGTATTTTCTGAACGCTTCACCCGTCCTGGCGCCGGTGAAGTACTTCGTATGAAGCTTGTCGATTCGCCTGCGGAACGACCATTTCAGGATTCTCGTCGCCAAAGGATGCCTGTCGCTCAGCAGACGCTCGCCTAGGTGGATGGTGGGATGCAGAACGTCCCGCAGCAAGCAATCCGCCACATCCAGCGTGGGAGCCACCTCCCCAGTCAGGTCGAGGTCTTCCAGGATCTCCAGGCGATGCGCCCCCAGCGTCCTGTAGAATTTGTCCAGCATATGGCCGCCTCCGATGGGGCTCTTTCCGGGCACATCCTTGCGGAAGAAATCGCAGATCAGCAAATAGCCCGGCGAGGCAAGCAGCCGCAACGACTTCTCGACGGCCTGTTCCGGATTGACGTATTGAAAACTCTCGCTGAACAAGATCAAATCATACCGGTTTGACGTTTCAAATTGCTCGTAGAGACCGTCGAACACACAAGATCCGTCGCCCAGAAGCAACCTCGCCTGGGCGTTGAGACAAGGACTCGGTGAAATACAGTCCACGTGACATCCCGCATGAGTCAGCATCTTGGCCAGTTGCCCCGAGCCGCACCCCACGTCCAACACTCTGCGGACGCCCGGCGGGACATGGGACAGTAGCAGCGAAGCGTAGTTCTCCTGAGCAGTGCGCAGATTGGTGAAATGCACCTCCAGTCCGCCGGGCCAGTAGCCATAATGGAGATGATTGGACTTCAATAGGTTCCGGGCCAGGATCAAGCCAATCTCCAGACCCACGTCCCGAGAAACCTCGCTCTTCCTTCTCTTCTTCATGATGAGCACACCGACAGCGATCCTCTCCGTATCGTCCGCCCCGTCACATTCTCGGGACAGTGATCTGCGTCTGATTCTGGTACTTCCCGGCGCGGTCCGCGTAGGACACGCTGCACGGCGTGTCCGACTCGAAGAACAGGACCTGGGCGAGACCTTCGTTCGCGTAAATCCTGGCCGGCAACGGGGTCGTGTTCGAGATCTCCAGGACCGCCCGGCCTTCCCAAGCCGGCTCGAACGGCGTGACGTTGACCACGATTCCGCACCGGGCATACGTCGATTTGCCCACGCAGATCGTCATCACGTTGTTCGGGATGCGGAACCGCTCGACGGACAACGCCAGCGCGAAGCTGTTCGGCGGGATCAGGCACACGTCGCTCTCCACCTCGACCATGCCCTGCGGATCGAAGGCCTTCGGATCGACTACCGCTCCGTACACGTTGGTGAAGACGCGGAATACGCGATCCACCCGCACGTCATACCCATAGGACGAGGTCCCGTAGGAGATCACGGGCACGCCGTCGCGAGTCCGCACTTGTCGCTCCTCGAAGGGATCGATCATCTTGTGCTCACGGGCCATGCGAATAATCCAGGTATCAGGCCGAATGGACATGGACAGCTCCTTCCTGTGCTCTTGATGTCTTCGTGTGCCCTGCCGATGCTCGCAGAGCGGGATCGCATGCCAGGTCGGCACGGAACTTCTGGCGGACATGCTTCGCGTGCGCCGGCAGGAGGCTCACGATTTCCTCCAGATCCTCCTCGGACAGCAGCGAGGGGACGACGGTCGTGCGGAAGTGGTGCGGGACGCTGCAGGCCGCCAGAACGCCTATGCTCTCTTCGATGGTGCGCCAATCGACCTCCGCGCCGGCCAACGTCGCATACAGATGCGGCGGGGCCTTGACGTCCATGGCCACGTAATCGATCAGCCCCTGGGCCAGCAACTCCCGGAGCACAGAGGGCCGACTGCCGTTCGTGTCGAGCTTCACCAGGAAGCCCAGGGCCTTGACGGACGCGCAGAACTCCGCGAGATCCGCCTGCAGGCACGGCTCGCCTCCGCTGACGACCACGCCTTCGAGCAAACCACGCCGTCGGGCAAGACGCTCCAGGACATCCGGTTGGGGGACCGAACCGCCTGTCATGGCAAGGAGTGGGCCGTTGTGGCAAAACGGACAGCGGAAGTTGCACCCCTGCGCGAACACCACCGCCGCCTGATGCGAGGGGAAGTCGCACAACGAAAACGGCAGGAAGCCTCCTATTTCCATGTGCCGGCCTCCACCAGGAAGGGTTTTCGCGTACGAAATTCGGCCTGCTTGCCGTCGTTCCATTGCACGACGGGACGCAGATAGCCGACGACCCGCGAGTAGACCTCCGTCTCACGCCCGCAGTTCGGGCACACGGTCTGTTCCCCCCGCAGATATCCATGCTCGGGGCAGATGGAAAAAGTCGGCGTCAGCGTGAAGTACGGCAGGCGGCGCCTGTCGCACACCGTACGCACGAACGACTTGACCACCTCGGGATCGGCGACCGCCTCGCCCAGGTAGAAGTGCAGGACGGTGCCGCCGGTGTAGCGGCATTGCAGATCGTCCTGCAAATCCAGGACCTCGAACGGGTCGCTGCTGTAGTTGACCGGGAGGTGCGAGGAGTTCGTGTAGAAGGGCTTGGCGCCGCCGACAACGTCGCTCTCATTCGCGACCTCAATGTCGGGGTAGCGCCGCTTGTCGATACTGGCAAGCCGGTAGCAGGTCCCTTCGGCCGGGGTGGCTTCGAGATTGTACTGATGTCCGGTCTGCTTCTGGAATTCCTCCAGGCGGGTCCGCATGAAGTCGAGGACCCGCAGCGCGAAGCTGCGACCGGCCGGGTCGCCGACGCCGCAACCGAAGAGATTGCGGCAGGCCTCGTTCATCCCCACCAGTCCAATCGTCGAGAAGTGATTGTCCCAGTACGTGCCGCGGGCCTGCTTCACCGAACGCAGATAGTGCTTCGTGTACGGATACAGACCCCTGTCGGTGAACGACTCCAGGACTTTTCGCTTGGCCTCCAGACTCGTCCTCGCCAGGTGCATCAGATGGTCGAGCCGCGAGAGGAAATCGGCTTCGTCGCTTGCCAGATGGCCCAGGCGAGGCAGGTTCATCGTGACCACGCCAACCGAGCCGGTGAGCGGGTTGGCGCCGAACAGTCCGCCGCCGCGACGACGCAGCTCCGAGACGTCGAGCCTCAGGCGACAGCACATCGAACGCGCATCGTCCGGCGACAGTTCGGAATTGACGAAATTGGCAAAATACGGAATGCCGTAGCGAGCGGTCGCTTCCCACAGCGGCTGGAGTTGCGGATCGTCCCAATCGAAGTCCCGCGTGATGTTGATCGTCGGGATCGGGAAGGTGAAGACCCGTCCCTTCGCGTCGCCTTCCGCAAGAACTTCCATGAAGGCGCGATCGAACATGACCATCTGCTCGCGGAACTCGCCGTAGCATCTGTCGATGGGCGCGCCGCCGATGATCGCAGGCTGATGCGCCAGCGTCGCAGGGGGCGTCAGGTCCAGCGTCACATTCGTGAACGGCGTCTGGAACCCGACCCGTGTCGCGACGTTCAGATTGAAGATGAACTCCTGAATCGCCTGCTTGACCTCGGGATAGGACAGGCCGTCGCGCCAGATGAACGGCGCCAGGAGGGTGTCGAGACTGGAGAATGCCTGCGCGCCCGCGGCCTCGCCCTGCAGTGTGTAGAAGAAATTGGCGACCTGGCCCAGCGCCGTGCGGAAGTGTCGGGCGGGACGGCTCTCCACCTTGCCCGGCGCGCCGCAGAAGCCGGTGAGCAGCAGGTCGTGCAGGTCCCAGCCCACGCAGTACACCGAGAGCAGTCCCAGGTCGTGGATGTGAAAATCGCCGCTGAGGTGGGCCTCGCGGACCTCGGGCGAGTACAGCCGATTGAGCCAGTAGACCCGGCTGACCTCGCTGGAGATGTAGTTGTTCAACCCTTGCAGCGAGTAGTTCATGTTGCTGTTCTCTTTGACCTGCCAGTCGAGCCCGTCGAGGTACTGATCCACCAGGTCGAGGTCCGCCTTTTCGACCATCTCGCGGATTCGCGCGTGCTGGTCGCGGTAGAGGATGTAGGCCTTGGCAGTCCGTTTGAACGGGGAGGCCAGCAGGGCTTCCTCGACGATATCCTGAATCCGCTCGACGGTCGGCACCTCGTCCGCCAGGGACACCTGCGCCATCGCGAGCACGCGCAGAGTCAGCTTGCGGGCGATGGACTCGTCGAATTCTCCGGTTGCCTGACCCGCCTTCAGGATCGCGCCGGTGATCTTGTTCGCGTCGAAGGGGACGTGTCGTCCGTTGCGCTTGCGAATGGTGAGAAACGTTGCCACGGGGCGATCCATCACGACCGACATGCTTTCCATCCTTTCATTCATATCATAGGAAGGAGCCTGCCGCCGGAAGAAACGCAAGGGGACTCGGATTGCCGCGACGAACCAATGCCTGAGGCCGATGGGCACACCGCCGCTCTTTACGCGAAGGGCCCCGATATGGAATCCATATCAGAGCCCGCAATGCTGCGCATCAGAACGGATAGTCTGCCCCGATCAGCCCCTCGGCTTTCGACACTCCATCAGGACCGACCTGCACCGAGATCCTTTGCGTCTGAAACCGTCTTCTGGCTTCCGGATCCACCCGTCGACTCGTCTTCCCATTTCGCCTGGGGCAAAACAGTGACTTCATGAGGCGATGGTCCCCGGTTACAGCGGCGGGCCCGCCAGGGATTTTCACCCTGTTCCGTTATTTCAGAACTGTCTGCTGTATACGGCAACGTCACGCAACCGTCAAGAGTTATTCTCGCAGAAAAGACACAGAGCCGTTCAGAGGGTCGCCAGGTCGAAGCCCGGCCGGTAGGACTCCTGGACGAATCGCTGAGCGTCGGGATCGTTGGTGACCTTCATGTTCGGACCATCCCACAGGATCTTCTTCCCGGCGCGGACGGCGACGTCGCCCAGCAGGACGAACTCGGTCAGGCGCGCGCCATAGCTGAAATCGCTGCACGCCTTCGGGCCGCCTTTGCAGGCGTCGAGCCAGTTTCGATGGTGGCCCGGGCTGCGAGGCAGCTTCTGCGGCGGCTTGCGGCCATAAGCTGTCATCTTCGCTTCCGGAATGATCCGCGGCGATCTGCTCCAGCCGCCGCCCATGATCGTGCCCTTGCTGCCGACGATCAGGATGCCGTTCTCGCCTTCGCCCATGCGACGGCCGGGCTCGAGTTCCGCCGGCCGGGGCGGCTCCAGGGAGCCGTCATACCAGTGGACCGTCACCGGGCCGTGGCCTTCCTCGGGTCCGAACTCCCAGATCATGTGGTTGTCTTCGCCGATGACCTCGGAATCGACGAAAGCGGTCTTCACCGCTTCGACGCTGATCGGGTGTCCGAGCTTGAGCGCCGCGAACGCGGGGTCCAGGTTGTGCACCGCCATATCGCCGACCGCGCCGGTCCCGAACTCCCACCAGCCTCGCCAATTGTAAGGGGCATATGCCGGGTGGTAGGGACGATCCGCCTTCGGACCGAGCCACAGTTGCCAATCGAAGCCCTTGGGAATCTCGGGCTGACCCGTGGGCCGGCCGCGACCGCTGGCCCAGCCGCCGGTGTTGCTCCAGGCATGGACCTCGCGGACCTCGCCGATCGCGCCGTCCCAGATCAGTTCGCAGGTAACCTGGTTGCCCTCGTCGCTGCGGCCCTGGTTGCCCATCTGCGTCGCGACGCCCGCATCGGCGGCCGCCTTGGCCACCGCACGCGCTTCCGCGATGTTGTGCGTCAGCGGCTTCTCGCAATAGACGTGCTTGCCGCGACGGATCGCCGCCAGCGTGACGAACGCATGCCAATGGTCCGGCGTCGCACATAGCACCGCGTCAAGGTTCTTCTCCTTGTCCAACATCTTGCGGAAATCGATGTAGTCCCTGCACCGGAACTGCGGATTGTCCTGCTTGTAGCGTTCTTCGACCTCGGCCTTGACCGGCAGCCGGCCTGCAACGCCCTTGTAGTACCACTCCTCGTAGTCCGCCTGGTCCCTCGGGTCGGCGACCGCGACGATCTGGGCGTCCTTCTCGCCAAACAGGCCACGGGCATTGCTTCGTCCCTGCCCGCCGCACCCGACGATGGCGATGTACACCTTCTCGCTTGGGGCAACGAACTTCGCCCCGCCGAGTACGCATCGCGGCACAATGGTGAACGCAGCGGCGGCCCCCGCCGCCCTGCCAAGAAACTGCCTTCGTGTAACTCCCCGATTCTGTGTCTTCATACATATCCTCTCGATAGAAGCCCCGGCTGCCGCTCAGCCATCCACGACACGTCCGCACGTCGCGGCTCCGCCAATCGACACCGCCGGCCATCATACCATCGCCGGATGGCGCCGCCAAGAACAGACCTCAGGTACAGAGCGAACGGCTCCCCCACAGAATTGCGGCATGAACCGCAATCCGAGCCGGCCGTCGTCTGATTCCTTCCTGCCTGCACCAGAATGCGAATCGCGATGCGAACGTATGTGCACGTTCACCGAGAGGATGCCCCGCAATCATGCACAGCACCTATCCACAGGCGATTTTGGGCTTGCTTTTTTCTCCGTTTTGTGCCACGATGAATCACGCTGAGTGAAGGCAGTCCGGTTTCTGCACAGGACTGTTTCTCCAGCATCGTGAGGGCCACGGGCCAAGCGCCTTTTGTCTTCGTGGAATGCCCATTCGAAGGAGGAGCATTATGTGGGAGGCCGACGCCTGCTGCATCGGCTCGGTCGACGACTTCCGCATCTCCAATCGCGTTTCGTCCGAAGCTGAGGCGCGTTCCCTCGCGGGTCATCGATAGAGCCGTCCGGGATCGCGCCGGCGATATCGGAATACCGTGACACCGGCAATATGCTTGTATCGCAGACTGTTTTCGGTTACGCTGGTTGTTCGATCGCGCATCGGTCAGGACAACGGCGGATCAACGCTGGAACCGGCGAATCCGGGACTGTTTGTTGGAGGATAGTATGATGAAAAAGGCGAGCATTCTGATTGCAGTCGGTCTGGTCCTGATGACAACCCCGGCGGCGTTTTCCGTGCCGTACAAGGTCGATTCCCACACGCTTCACCTGTATCACTTCGACGGCGACACCCTCGACAGCGTAACCACAAACCCGATTGACCTGACCGTGGACTCGGGGGCCACCGTGACGGACGCATCGTATCCGGGCATGGGACAGGCGCTGCACACCTATGAAGGGACCGCCTCGACCAACGTGAACCTGCCTTCTGCGATGGCGTCGGCGGAGCAGGCGATCAGCAATTTCGTCGGCGCCGACGGGGCTTTCACGTTCGAGGCCCTCGTCTGTCCGGCGTTCAACCTCGGATCGATCCCCAACAACATGCAGATCATCTCCGGGGAGCACAATTCGGCCCGCGGATGGCAGTTCCGCGTGGAATCGGCGGGCAACCTGGTCTTCACCAAGCTGACAGGAACCGTCCAGGACAATATGCGCACCGCCCTTCCGAGCAGCGGGCCCCATGCCTTTGCCGCGAACAAGTGGTTCCACGCCGCGGTCACCTACAACGGCCTGGAGGACACCGATGGAAACCTGAAACTCTACTGGACCGCGATCGATTCCGGGGTTTCCGAGCCGGCCCTGTTGGGCTCGTTCAGAATGGCCGCCGACCTGACCGCCACCGTGGCGCCCAATTTCGTCATCGGCAACGAGGGACGCAACAGCAATGGGAGAACCGAGAACTGGGAAGGCTGGATCGACGAGGTTCGCATCAGCGACATTGCCCGCGCGCCGAGCGAGATGGTCACGGACGTCCTGGCGGGACAGGCTACACGACCCAGCCCTGCGAACGGGGCAACGGATGTCCCCGCAGACGCGCTGTTGACCTGGACGGCCAGCGAATCCGCCGTGTCGCACGATGTCTACTTCGGGACCACCCTGGCAGACGTGGAGACGGCGGACCGGGACCATCCGATGGACGTGCTCCGCATCGAGGGCCAGAGCACCGCCGCGTATGCTCCGCAGGGGCCCCTCGACTTCGGTCGGACCTACTACTGGCGAATCGATGAGGTCAACGCGGCCTCGGACAACCCGGTTGTCCAAGGGGACGTCTGGAGTTTCACCGTCGAGACATACACCTATCCGCTCAGCGGCGACCGCATCATGGCCACCGCTTCGAGCGCCTGCGCGAACATGGGACCGGAGAAGACGACCGATGGCTCGGGACTCGATGCCCAGGGTCGCCATTCCACGCGGGAGACCGACATGTGGCTCAGTGTGAAGGACGCGCCGGAACCCGTGTGGATTCAGTACGAATTCGATAACGTGTATAAGCTCGATACGTTGCTCGTCTGGAACCACAACTCGCAGGCCGAAGGCTTCATTGGCTACGGCGTCATGGACGTCACCATCGAGTACAGTGGAGACGGCGATATTTGGACTTCGCTGGGCGACTTCGTGTTCGTCCAGGCCCCCGGCGACGACACCTGCGCCGCCCAGCCAGTTGATCTCGGCGGCATCGTGGCGAAGTCTGTCCGACTGATGATCCACACGAGTTGGGGCGGCTTCCTTGCCCAGTACGGCCTGAGCGAGGTGCAGTTCCTCTACATCCCGACGCGGGCCTGGGACCTCCGGAACGAGGGAACGGGCGCCGAAGTGCTCCTGACGTGGCGGGCGGGACGAGAGGCCGCCTGTCACCGGGTCTACATCGGAACGGATGAGCAGGCCGTGGCCGAGGGGACCTCGTGGGTCCAGACCACCGAGGACAACCGTCTCGACCTCGGCACGCTCCAACTGGGGACCACGTACTATTGCAGGGTGGACGAGGTCAACGAGGCCGCCGTCCCCAGCGTCTGGCAAGGCGACGTCTGGAGCTTCATCACCACGGAGTTCCTGGTGATCGACGACTTCGAGGGCTATAACGACGACGACAACTGCGTCTTCGACACCTGGGAGGATGGGTACATCGACAAGAGCAGCGGCTCGCAGGTCGGGTACACCGACTCCACCCGCGGGACCTTCGGTGAAACGACCATCGTCCACGCCGGCGATCAGTCGATGCCCCTGTTCTACAACAATGCGGATTCCCCCTACTACTCGGAGGCGACTCGCACGTTCGCATCTGCTCTGAACCTTTTGTCCAATGGGGCCGACACGCTGGCCCTGTGGGTCCACGGCGATGCGACGAACGCGCCGGCCGACGTGTATGTCACCGTCGGGGACAAATCGGGTAAGACCGCCACGGTCACGGATTCGACCCTGCTGACCGCAACCGAATGGGCGCTGTGGAAGATCCCCTACAGCAGCCTGACAGGCGTGAACGCGGGAACGGTCACGAAGCTGATCGTCGGCGTGGACAGTCGCAACGCAGCGACCAGGGGCAGCGGCGTACTCTACATCGACGACGTCGGCTTCGGCCACCCGGCAGATGAATAGCACGCCGGGCCGAACACTATGGCGCTTCTCCCCTTCGAAGAGTCATTGATTCCGATCACTTGTCATTATGCTTGAGCAAAGAAGAAAGAGAAGAAAGAAAGGAGACACGCATGAAGAGGCTTGCATTCCTGTTAGTGACTGTCGCTCTGGCGTTGGAGGCACAGGCGGCCATGCCCGTGCCCAAGAGCATGTGGGAGTTCAACCGGCCGGACCCCAACGCCGCGACGATCGGCGTCCCCCTGCAACTCGTCGGCTCGGCCGAGGTGGTCGCAGGCATTAACGCCGACGACGGCGCCATTCAAATCGGCCAGGGCAGTTACTACGTGTGTACGCATGGCATCGCCCCCAACGGCGGCGGCACCAAGGTAAACGAATGGACCCTGCTGATTGACTTCAGCTACCCGCCCAGCAGCCGGTCCGACCCCCCGAGCGGCTACAACGATCTGTTCCAGACCAATCCGACGAACGTCGATGACTCCGACTGGACCATCAATTCCTCCGGGGCGATCGGAATCGGCGCCGTAGGCTACACCAGTGCTCAGGGTTACACCACGGTGGGCGACACGTGGTATCGCATGGTCGTCGTAGTCGACAACGGCACCCGACATGACGTCTACATCGACGGCGTGGAGATCCTCAAGGGCACCCAACAGGGCGTCGACGGCCGCTTCAGCCTGGCCTCGACCCTTCTGCTGTTCTGCGCCGGCAACAGTCAGGACGGCGACGACGCCCCGATCAATGTATCGACGGTCGCCATGTGGGATACTCCTCTCAGTGCCGAGGAGGTCGCGGCGCTGGGCGGAGCCGGGGACAAGCTCTTCATCGAGACGCGTGCCTCGCATCCGGCGCCGGCCGACGGCCTGGCTGATGTGGCCGTCACGACGGATCTGGCCTGGGTTTCGGGCGAGTATGCGGCCGGACACAACGTCTATCTCAGTCTCTCGCGGGAGGACGTCGCCGCCGGGGCCGCGACGGCTCTGATCGCGGAAGGGCTGGCCGGGGAAATCGAAAGCCTGGAAATCGAGCCCCTGGATTTCGGTCAGACCTATTATTGGCGCGTGGACGAGGTCAATGCGACCCCCGGCAGCATGATCTTCGAGGGCAACGTCTGGACCTTCACCACGGAGCCTTATGCCTATCCGATCCAGAACGTGACAGCCACCGCTTCGGGTGAGGAGAGCACCTCGCCGGCCAGCAGGACCATCGACGGCTCCGGACTCACGGATGGCCGGCACTCGATAAGTCCCGACGACATGTGGGTTGTCAAGACCGTGCCGGCCTGGATCCAATACGCATTCGACAAGGAGTACGTGCTGCACGAGCTGCTCGTGTGGAATGCCAATCCGCAGTTCGAGACCTGGATGGGCTTCGGGGCCAAAGATGTCACGGTCGAGTACTCCACGGATGGAGAAACCTGGACCACGCTCGAGAACGTGCCTCCGTTTGCCCAGGGAACCGGCCAGCCAACCTACGAGGCGAACACGACCGTCAGTTTCGGCGCAATCACCGCCAAGTACGTCAAGCTGACCATCAACACGGTATACGCCGCCTCGCCGATCGGCACCAGTCTCAGCGAGGTGCGGTTCTCCTACATCCCGGTGCGGGCGTTCGCGCCCGATCCGGCAGACGGCGCCACGCAAGTCGCCCTCGATGCGGAACTGAGCTGGCGTCCCGGGCGCGAGGCGACCTCCCACGTGGTCTGCTTCGGGACGGACGCCGCCGCGGTGGCCGAGGGGACCGCGCCGGCCGAGACCGTGACCGGCAACAGCTACACGCCCGGCCCGCTGGGCTTCGGGACCACCTACTACTGGAAGGTGGACGAGGTCGGCGACGTCGGCACTCGCGAAGGCGACCTTTGGAGCTTCACCTCCCAGGAGTACGAGCTGCTGGAGGACTTCGAGAGCTACAACGACACGGACAACTACATCTACGACACCTGGATCGACGGCTACCTGGACCACAGCAGCGGCTCGCAGGTCGGGTACTTGGACTCCAGCAAGGGGACCTTCGGCGAGACGACCATCATTCACGGCGGTCGCCAATCGATGCCGATGCTCTACGACAACACGAGTTCTCCCTACTACTCGGAAGCCACCAGGTCGCTCGCGTCCGCCCTGGACCTGAGCGCCGACGGCGCCGACTCGTTGTCGGTGTATTACCGCGGCATCGCGCCGTCTTTTGCCGAGAGTTCCGACGGCGAGATCCTGATGAACGGTCTCGGCGCCGACATCTGGAGCACCGCGGACGCCTTCCGCTTCGCCTTCAAGAACCTCAGCGGCAACGGCTCGATCGTGGCTCGCGTCAACAGCCTCTACGGCAGCAACGGTTGGGCCAAGGCCGGCGTCATGATCCGCCAGGACACGACGGCCGGCGCGGCAAACGCCATGATGGCCAAGACCTTCCTCAGCGGCAACGGCGCCGCCTTCCAGTGGCGGCCGACCGCGGCCGGCACCTCGTCGAATGCCACCGCTGCGGCGGCGGTCGCGTCCCCGTACTGGATCAAGCTGGAGCGGACCGGCAACAGCTTCTCCGCCTACCTCTCCCCGGACGGCGCCGCCTGGACGCGTCTGGGGACAGCCCAGACGGTCACTATGACCGATCCGGTCCTCATCGGCCTGGCGCTCACCAGCCATGACGCCAGCATCCAGACCCATGCGTCGTTCTCCAACATCACAACCACCGGCAACGTCACCGGCAGTTGGCAGGTCGTGGACATCGGCGTCACGCAGCCGACGGGCAATTCGGCCGAGCCGATCTACCTGACGGTCAAGGACAATTCCAGGACCGTGACGCTGCTGAACCCGGACACGGTGGCGACCGCACGATTCGACTGGCAGCAGTGGCTGATCCCGCTGAGCGACATCACCTCGGCGGGCGTGAAGGCCACCGCGATCAAGTCGATCACGCTCGGCGTGGGCAACCGGACCAGCCCGACCGCAGGCAGGACCGGCACAGTGTACTTCGACGATCTCGCACGCGGCAAGCCGGCTCAGTGAGCCTCGGCGCAGACGCACACAAGGGCCCGTTTCCACATGGAGCGGGCCCTTTTCGTTTTGCCCCCGGTCCGTCGCGATCTGGCGTCGGGCGGGGAATAAAGCGTCAGCCGATTGACGGGCTGCTCCCGCCGATTTACCATCCATTTCGTGTGTCGTGCATCGGGTGAGCCGACGACGACGAATGAACGGTTCGATCCCACGGTTGGGCGGTGACAGATTCGAGAAACGGGAGGTTTCTTATGAGCCGAAGGCCACAAGACGTTGTTCTGCGTTGGATCGTTTTCTCCCTGCCGGTGGCAGTCCTTCTGGCGGCCTGGCGCCCAACCGCCCATGCGGCGCCCGCTCCGGCAAGTCCGGCGCCCGTGGTGACGCTCCACGGCGACCGCCTGGGCCAGCCGATCAGCCCGTTCATCTATGGACAGTTCATTGAGCACCTGGGTCGCTGCATTTACGGCGGCATCTGGGCCGAGATGCTCGAAGATCGCAAGTTCTATTTCCCCATCACCGCGGAATACCGGCCCTATCGTTCATTGGAGGATTCGCCGTTTCCCGTGGTGGGCGCGTCGCCCTGGCAGATCATCGGCTCGGCCGACGCCGTGAGCATGGTCGAGAAAGACGCCTTCGTCGGAGAACATACGCCTCAGATCAAAGCCGGCGCGGGCATCCGCCAGCGGGACCTGGCTTTGATCGCAGGCAAGGACTACATCGGCTACATCTGGCTGGCGGCCCCCAAGTCCGCAGCGTCGGTGAACGTCTCGCTGGCATGGGGCAACAGCGAGAATGCCCGGCAGACGATCGCCATCAAGAAGGTCAAGAACAACTACCAGAGATATCCGCTGAAGTTCACGGCCGGCGCCAGCGTGGACAAGGCCATGCTCGAAATCCGCGCCCTCGGCGGCGACGTCCTGGTCGGCACCGTGTCGCTCATGCCCGCCGACAACGTCCGCGGGATGCGAGCCGACACGCTGGACCTGCTCCAGCAGCTCGGCGCAACGATGTACCGCTGGCCCGGCGGCAACTTCGTCAGCGGGTACGACTGGCGAGACGGGATCGGCGACCGGGACCGGCGTCCCCCTCGCAAGAACCCCGCCTGGACCGGCGTCGAGCACAACGACTTCGGACTCGACGAGTTCATCGATTTCTGTCGCGAGGTGGGGGCCGAGCCGGTGATTGCGGCCAACACGGGTTTCGGCGACGACTACTCCGCAGCCCAGGAGGTCGAGTACTGTAACCGCGGGACCGACACCATTGGCGGGAGCTGGCGGGCGAAGAACGGCCACAAGAAGCCCTACGGCGTCAAGTACTGGTGCGTCGGCAACGAGATGTTCGGACCCTGGCAGTTGGGCTTCATGCAGTTGAGCCATTACGTGCAGAAGCACACCCGCGTGGCCCAGGCGATGTGGAAGGTGGACCCGTCCCTGCAACTGATCGGGGTGGGCAGCCTCGGGGAATTCAATCGCCGCAACGACCCGGAACAGAAGGTCGGCTGGACCGAGGGCATGCTGGCGGAGTGCGCCGCGTACATGAACTACATCTCGGAGCACTTCTATCGCGGGCGGACGCCCTGGGCGCCGGAGAATCCCGACATCGTCGGACACGTCGGCCTGCTGAAACAGTCGATCATCCAGAAGGCCGAGGGGCATCGCAAGCTCCAGAAGGAGCTGGGCCTGCTCGACACCCGGCCCGTGCCCATCGCGATGGACGAGTGGAACTACTGGCATCAGCCGTACGTGTACGGCGAACTCGGCTGCCAGTACGACCTCGCGGACGCCCTGGGCGTAGCCGTCGGACTGCACGAGTACTACCGCAACAGCGACATTATCCAGATGGCCCACTACGCCCAGACGGTGAACGTCATCGGCTGCATCAAGACGACGAAGACCGCGGCGTTCTTCGACGCCACCGCCCTGCCGCTGATGCTGTATCGCCATGAGTACGGCTCGATCCCCATCAAGGTCACAGGCGACCACACGGCCTCGGCGCTCGACGTGGCCGCCGCCTGGACCGCCGACCGCAAGGCCGTCACCATCGGCGTCGTGAATCCGAACACCGAGGCCAAGGCCATCGAGCTGAAACTCGACGGGATCACACTCGGCGCCAAGGGAACAGGCTGGCGCATCCAGGGAGACGACCCCAAGCTGCACAACGACGCGGAGAACGAGCGACTCCAGATCATCGAAGTGCCAGTGCAGTGGGATAGCCCGATGAAGGTGGCCCCGTTGAGCATCACGCTGGTGCGATTCCCCGTTCGCTGAGGTGGCTGCAGGTGTGGACGATGGCTTCATCTGACGGCAAGAAGGCTATTGCGACCGCTGTTTTTCTCGTCACCGTATCCGCGATCGCTTGTGTCGCTGCGGTCCCATCCGAGGGACCGGAGGGAGGGTCTGTCCGTCAGATTGTCGCGTCGCCACCAGGCGGCAAGGCAGTGCCTCGCGACGTGATGGAGCGGGTGTACGAGCAGGTGAAGACCCCGCACAAGTACGGCGTAATCCTCTCCGGCGAAAACGGGGTGATGGTCGATTGCCCCAGCGTCTTTCGACACGGAAGTCGCTGGCACATGATGTACATCCAATTCGACGGGACAGGCTACGAGACGCTGCTGGCCGAGAGCGAGGACCTGCTCCACTGGAAACCGTTGGGCAAGATCCTGCCCTTCCGCGACGGGGCATGGGACGCACGACAGGCCGCGGGTTTCGTCGCCCTGCAGGACCACGTCTGGGGCGGCTCCTACAGACTGGGCACGCACGACGGGAAGTACTGGCTCTCGTATGTCGGCGGTGCCTTGGAAGGCTACGAGACCGATCCGCTCTCGATCGGCCTCGCCTGGACGGACGACCCAGCGAAGCCGGCGGAGTGGAACCGCCTGGACGAGCCCGTCCTGTCGCCCGCGCAGCCGGACGTGCGCCCGTTCGAGAGGATCACGCTCTACAAGAGCAATATCCTCCACGACCAGGCCCGGACGCTCGGCTATCCCTTCGTCATGTTCTACAATGGCAAGCAACCCCAGCGCGAGTGCATCGGGATGGCCGTCTCGAAGGACCTGCGGCACTGGCTGCGTTTCGGCGCCGACCCGGTCATCGACAACGGCAACGGCATCTCGGGCGATCCGCAAATCGTGCGGATGGGCGACCTGTGGGTGATGCACTACTTCGGCGCCTTCTGGAAGCCGAAGGCCTTCGACACCTTCGCGTGCTCCTATGACTTGGCACACTGGACCAAGTGGGATGGTCCGCACCTGATCGAGCCCTCGGAGCCCTGGGACGAGACCTACGCCCACAAGCCGTGGGTGATCCAGCACGAAGGCACCGTCTATCACTTCTACTGTGCCGTGGGCAATCGCGGGCGAGTCATCGCCCTGGCCACGTCGAAACCGCTGGATCGCCGGGACTGACAGGCGCCCGCCATCGTTTTGCGACAGGCGTTGAAAACCTGCCCGCCGACAGTGTATACTCTGCCCTGTTGTGATTTCTCACGCAACACGCAGGTTCGGATCGACAACACAGACCTGTCGAAAGGAGAAGAGGCATGAATGCGGCTCGCTGGAATCTGTCGTGGCTTCTGATCTTGGCAATCCTCACGGCTTCTGCCAACCCCGCAGGGGCGTCCGGCCCATCGCCCTTCTATGACATTCGCGATTACGGCGCGCTGCCCAACGACGACGTCAAGGACACCGACGCGATCCGCAAGGCAATCCAGGCGGCCGTCAACGCCGGCGGCGGGACCGTCTACTTCTCCGCGGGTCGGTACGTCAGCGGGTCCATCCACATCCAAAGCCATGTCACGCTCTATCTCGACGCCGGCGCGGTGCTGGCGTTCAGCCAGGACTTCGACGACTACCTGCCGATGGTCCCGTCCCGCTGGGAAGGGACGGAGTGCTTCAACTTCTCGCCGCCGATCTACGCCTACCGGGCCGAGAACATCGCGATTGTCGGTCGCGGCCTGATCGACGGGCAGGGAAAGGCCTGGTGGGATTTCCACCGCAAGCTCCGGACCCAGTTCCAGCAGAACAAGAAGATCGCGGAGCCGTCGAAGTGGTCGAAGCTCTTCGTGGAGAAGAACGCGGCATCCTACCTCAAAGAGCGATGGGAGCCGATGGGCGACTTCCTGCGCCCGCCGATGATCCAGCCCTTCGAATGCCGCAACGTGCGGATCGAAGGCATCTCGCTGAAGGACCCGCCCTTCTGGACGATCAACCCGGTGTACTGCGAGAACGTGACCGTGACGGGCATCTCAATCAAGAACCCCGACGACTCTCCCAACACGGACGGGATCAATCCGGATTCCTGTCGGAATGTGCACATTTCCGATTGTCACATCAGCGTGGGCGACGATTGCATCACGATCAAATCGGGCCGGGATGAAGACGGACGGCGGGTGGGCCGGCCCTGCGAGAACATCACCGTGACGAACTGCACCATGCTGGACGGGCACGGCGGGGTCGTCATCGGCAGCGAGATGTCCGGCGGGGTCCGACGCATCGCGATCAGCAACTGCATATTCGACGGGACCGAGCGGGGCATCCGCATCAAAACGACGCGCGGCCGCGGCGGGGTGATCGAAGACATCCGCGTGAGCAACGTCGTGATGACCCGGATCACGAGGGCGCCCTTCGATTTGAACATGTTCTACGCGAAGATGCCGGACGAGCCCGTCTCGGAGCGGACGCCGGTCCTGCAGAACCTGCACTTCAGCGACATCACGGTCACGGACTCACCCGCGGCGGGTTTCATCCTGGGCCTGGCGGAAATGCCGGTGGGCAACGTCACCTTCAGCAATATCGCCATCGACGCGGAGAAAGGGTTCTCGTGCAGCAATGCCAAGGCCGTCGCCTTCCGGAACGTTCGGATCAGCACGAAGAAAGGGCCCGCCCTGCTGGGCGAGAATCTCCATGGTCTGGAAATCGAAGGCTTCCAGACACTGACGCCGCACGAGGACAGTGCCGTGATCGATCTGAAGAACGTCGCGGACGCCTACGTACACGGCTGCCGGGCGAGAACGGGGACCGGCGTGTTCCTCGGTCTGCGCGGGGAGAAATGCCGGGACATCCTCGTGCAGGGAAACGATCTGCGCGGCGCATCGTCGCCTGTCTATGTGGGCGAGGGATGCCCGACCTCAGCCTGGACTCACGACTCGGATCGGAGAACGCCATGACCTCACGGGAACGTGTGCAGAAGGCATTGAACCACCAGACGCCCGACCGGGTCCCCATCGATTTCGGCGGGTTCCAAACGGGGATTCACAGGCGGGCCTACGAAGCCCTGGTCAAGCACCTGGGACTGCGAGAGGAGATCTCCATCCTGGACCCGGTTCAGCAGTTGGCCAAGCCGAGCGAGGCAGTGCTGGAACGATTCCATGTGGACACGCGTTACGTCCTGGCGCACGGGCCGGAAGGCTTCGACGGCACGATCCGCCGGAACCGCCGCAACGGCCGGTTGTGGCATGACCTCAAGGACGAGTTCGGCGTCGTCTGGTCCATGCCCGACCCGCAGAAAGAGGCGAATCGGGCCTACTTTGGGAGGGAAGAACCTCCCTCTTCGGTTCTGTACATGGACATCTCGCACCATCCGCTCGCAGCCGCCTCGGTTGCGGACCTGGCGGACTACCCTTGGCCGGATGGCTCAGACCCCAGCCGCTTCACCGGCGTCCGCGACCAGACCCTGACGCTCCGCAGGGAGACCCCCTACGCGCTGGCCACCGGGATCGCGGGCGTCGTCTACGAGTACTGCTGGTACCTGCGAGGCCTGGAGCGGTGGTTCATGGACATGGTGGAGAATCCCGACTTCTGCGCCGCCCTGCTGGACCGCACCCTGGCGTTCTGGATGGACTACATGACCGGATTCCTCCGGGAAATCGGCGATCTCATCGACGTGGTCATGATCGGCGACGACCTCACGGGCCAACATGGGCCGCTGTTCTCACCGGTGTTCTATCGCAAAGTGGTGAAACCCCGTCAGAAACAGCTCGTGCAGCACATCAAGTCATTGACCGGCGCAAAGGTCTGGTATCACACCTGCGGCAACTGCGTCGAGTACATCCCCGACCTGCTGGACAACGGCGTGGATATCCTCAACCCGGTGCAGACCAGTGCCGCCGGCATGGACCCCGCCCGGCTCAAGCAACAGTACGGTCGCGACATCGTCTTCTGGGGCGGCGGCTGCGACGCCCAGCACGTCCTGCCCTTCGGCACGCCCGGACAGGTCCGCGAGCAGGTCCGTCGGAACCTGGAGGTCTTCCAGCCCGGCGGCGGCTACGTCTTCAACGGCATCCACAACATCCAGGCGGATGTCCCGCCGGAGAACATCGTCGCATTGTTCGATGCGGCCTATGAGTACGGCGGCAGCGTCGAAGCGTAGGGGCCTTGTTCACCGACGGGAGACCATGATATTTTTCGATGGTTTCGTTGACCTGCATGGTATAATAGGAGGTTGGAGCACGTCGCATTTTGTGTGCCGCTATGGCGCCAGTGCAGCAGCATAGAGACCACACATAAGGAAGGAGGATTGGCAGCATGTCGAGGCAGTTCATCACCCTGGGTGCGATCATTCTGTTGTTGGGCTGCGTCGGGCCCCTTCGCGCCACGACGCCCTTCGATCTGATGCCCACGTTTGACGTCGAGATCGGCAACGACGGGTCCATGGGCCCTGGCAGTTCCAGCGAGACCGGAACGGGAATGGGGATCCGCAACATCTCGACGAGACGGCGCGTGTCCTTCGCAACGTACGACATCTCCGGCATCCGCGGCCCGGGGCAGATCTTCTCCAACGTCAGCCTCAGCAACTTCGGACACGATCCGGGCACCGTGAACGTCTACGGCGTCCTGGAGTCCGTCGAGCACCTCGTCGCCACGGGGATCACATGGAACAACGCCCCCGGCGTCCAGAACAATCCGGTGCCCGCGTCGGATTCCGATGTCGCGCTCGACATGGCGGACCTGACCGGCATCTTGTTGACGTTCGACGCGCCGTCGCGGGGGACCCGGGCCTCAACGGACACCAGCGAGGCGCTGGCCGAGTTCCTCAACAGCGATACGAACGGGTTTGTCGCCTTCCTGTTCGCGCCGGAGGGCAGCGCCAACGCCATCGTCCGAACCATGGAGTACACGGCAGGTCCCGGCGGCACCCGCCTCCAGGGCGAGGTCGGAGGACAGGCCGTGGCCGCTCGCGATCCCAACCCGGAGGACAAAGCCGCCGACGTCTATCGTGCCGAAGTCCTGAGCTGGACGCCGGGGACGTATGCCTCCACGCAGAACGTGTACCTGGGAACGTCTTTCGCCGACGTGAACGCCGCCACCGCGGACAACCCGCTCGACGTGCTGGTCGGCGCCGAGCAGGACGCCGACAGCTTCGATCCGGACGGCGATTTCGCGTTCGGGCAGACGTATTACTGGCGAGTCGACGGAGTGAACGCAGTCGATGGGACGGTCTATCGGGGTCCCGTCTGGTCGTTTACCACCGAGCCGGGACCTTACGTGATGCAGAATATCACCGCCACCGCCTCCAGTTTCAATACCGGGTACGGACCCCAGAACGCCGTCAACGGCTCGGGATTGACCGACGACCTGTACCACGGGACCGACGAGACCACGATGTGGCTCACCAGCAAGACCGACCCGCTGCCGGTGTGGATACAGTTCGAGTTCGACAAGACCTACCGGATCGAGGAGATGTGGGTCTGGAACTACAACGTGACGTTCGAGTCCGTTCTCGGCCTGGGCATGAAGGATGTCACGGTCGAGCACTCGCTGAACGGCACGGACTGGACCGTCTTGTGCGAGACGCAGTTCGCCGCAGGCCAGGGAGAGACGAGCTACGAGCACGACACGATGGTGGACTGCGAAGGCGTCGCTGCGAAGTACGTCCGGCTCACCTGCCAGGACAACTGGGGCGACGCGTCCACGCAGTGCGGCCTGAGCGAGGTGCGGTTCTTCTACACGCCGACCCACGCGAGCCACCCGGCGCCGAGCCTCGCGCAGGCGGACGTGAGTCCGGATGCGTCGCTGCGATGGCGGCCCGGCCGGGAGGCGGTCTCCCACAAGGTCTTCTTCAGCACGGACCAGCAGGCCGTCGCCGACGGCGCCGCAACCGTCCAGACAACCACCGACGCCAGTTACGATCCCGGCTCTCTGCTGCTGTCGGAGACCTACTACTGGAGGGTGGATGAGGTGAACGAGGCCGCCACCCCCAGCCTCTGGGAGGGGACGCTCTGGAGCTTCTCTACGAGCGAGCACATCGTCGTGGACGACTTCGAGAGCTACACGGACAACGAAGGCAGTTGGATCTATGAGTTCTGGATCGACGGCTGGGGCATCGACGAGAACGGCTCCCAGGCGGGCTACACCGATGCGCCCTTTGCCGAGCGGAACACCGTCCATGGGGGCAGACAGTCCATGCCCCTGATCTATGACAACAGCACGGCCGCCTACTCCGAGGTCGTGCAGACGTTCGAAGACGCACAGGATTGGACCGACCACGGAGTGACCACCCTTTCCCTGTACTTCTATGGGCCTGCCGAGAACACGGTCGGCCAGATGTATCTGAAGATCAATGGAACCAAAGTGAACTACGCAGGCCCGATGGACGATCTAAAGAGCGGTCAGTGGCTGCCCTGGACCGTCGATCTGTCGTCGTTGGGCGTGAACCTCAAGAAAGTCAAGACTCTGTGCATCGGTATCGAGAACGCAGGGATTTCCGGCACGTTGTTTGTCGACGACATTCAACTGCTTCCATAACCGGATGCACGAAATAGACATTTGGATCATTCGGTATACAGAGGAGAAACGTCATGCGCAGGACACTGTGGCAAATCACCTGTCTGGTCTCATTCGGGCTGACCGTCTCCGCCATCGCGGCTGAACCCTTCCAGCAGGACGGCGGCGCCGACGGGATCGTGTCCATGGAGGCGGAGCACTACGACAACAAGGTGGAGACCAGCACCAACACCTGGTCGGTGGTGACAACGGCGGCCGGATTCACGGCGCCCGAGGGATTCAGCGGCGGCCAGGCCATGCAGGTCCTCCCGGCCACAGCCGCCGGCGGCAAGACGGTGAAGACCGGCTACGCCACGAACAGTCCGCACCTGGATTTCCAGGTCAACTTCGTGAAGACCGGCACCCACTATGTCTGGATCCTCGGTTTTGGCATCGACGGCAACGGGGACTCCGCCCACGCGGGTCTGGATGGCAAGGAAATCGCTACGTGCGACAACATGTCCGGCTGGCAGGTGGCCTACAACTGGTCCAAGACCACGATGGACGGCCCCTCGGCCACGTTCGAGGTCGAGGAGGTCGGGGTCCACACGGTGAACATCTACATGCGAGAGGACGGCATGGTGTTCGACAAGATCGTCGTGACGACCAACACCGACTACACCCCGACGGGCCACGGTCCGGCGGAAAGCTCTCGCGGCATTCCCGACTATGCGACCAGCCCGGTCCCCGCGGACGGCGCCGACGACGTCATTCGGGAAACCTCGCTGGCGTGGACGCCCGGACCGTCCAGCACGCTGCACGACGTGTACTTCGGAACGGTCCTGGCCGACGTATCCGGCGCCGGTCGGACCGATCCGCGAAACGTGCTGGTCAGCCAGGGCCAAGATGCGAGCGAGTATGAGCCCGCCGCTCGCCTGGAATTCGACACGACCTACTACTGGCGAGTCGATGAAATCGGCGCGACGAGCACGTCCGTCGTCAAAGGCAACATCTGGAGCTTCACCACGGAGCCCTACGCGTATCCACTCACAGGCATCACCGCGACGGCCTCCAGTTCCGACGAGGGCGTCGCACCCCAGAACACGATCAACACCTCCGGCATGGATGGCGACGGGCACTCAACCAACAACGCCGCGATGTGGCTCAGCAGCAAGACCGCGACGGGACCCGCTTGGATTCAGTATGAATTCGGCGGGGTCTGCAAACTCTATGAGATGTGGGTTTGGAACCACAACGTCTTGTTCTCCGACCTGATCGGCTTCGGCTTCAAGGACGTGCGGATCGAATACTCCCTCGACGGCGAGAGCTGGTCGGTGCTGAGCGACAGCACGGAGTTCGCCGCAGGTCCCGGCGCCGAGAACTACGCCCACAACACGACGGTCGATCTCGGGGGGATCATAGCCCGATACATCCGCCTGACCGCGTTGAGCAACTGGAGCGGCACGAGACCCCAGTACGGTCTCAGCGAGGTGCGGTTCTACTACCTGCCGGTGAGCCCGCGTGAGCCGCGGCCGGCCGACGGCGCCGCGGACCTGGCGGTGGACACAATCCTGAGTTGGCGAGCCGGTCGGGAGGCCGGGTCGCACACAGTCTATTTCGGCACGGACCAGCAGACCGTTGCAGACGGCACGGTTCCGGCCGAGACCGTTTCCGTCAGCAGCTTCGATCCCGGTCCTCTCGATCTGGGCACGACCTATTACTGGAAGGTGGTCGAGGTCAACGAGGCCGAGACGCCCAGCGCCTGGACGTCGGACGTATGGACTTTCTCCACGAAGCAGTACGAGGTCATCGACGACTTCGAGAGCTACAACGACACGGACAATTGTATCTACGACACCTGGATGGACGGCCTGATCGACAAACTGAGCGGCTCAATGGTCGGCTACATGGACGCCATTGAAGGGACGTTTGGCGAACGGACGATCATCCATGGGGGCAAGCAATCGATGCCCATCAGCTATGACAACACAGGCACATACCGCTACAGCCAGGCCGAACGAGCCTGGGACACGCAGCAGGACTGGACGGCCAACGGGGCCGACACCCTGACGTTGTACTTCCGCGGCAACGCGGTCGGCTTCCTCCAGCCCGCGCCCGACAGCATCACCATGAGCGGCGGCGGTGCGGACATTTGGGACGTCGCCGACCAGTTCCGCTTCGCCTTCAAGAGCCTCAGCGGCGACGGCTCGATCGTGGCCAGGATCGACAGTCTCGGCAACAGCGACGTCTGGGCCAAAGCGGGCCTGATGATTCGAGACAGTCTCGATCCAGGCGCCAAGAACGCCATGGCCTACGTCACCCCGGACGGTCGCGCCGGATGGCAGTGGCGACTGCTCGCCGCGGGCACGTGCGACAGCACCCGCAGCGACCCCGGCGCCATCACGCTGCCTCATTGGCTGCGTCTGACCCGGACCGGCGCCACGATCAAGGTCGAGCACTCGAGCAATGGGACCGCCTGGGAGCCGATGATCGAGACAGCCAATCCCACCGAGCCGACGTTCCGCGACATGTCGCTGAGCCCGACGGTCTACATCGGTCTGGCGGTGACCAGCCATACCACGACCGCCCTCACGACCGCCGAGTTCTCCGGCATCGCTACGACCGGAACAGTCACCGGCGCCTGGCAGGTCCAGGAGATCGGCCTTTCGCAGCCCGTGAACGATGCGGCTCCGCTGTACGTTGCGGTTCAGGACGCCGCCGGCAAGAAGAAGACCGTCTTCCACGACGATCCCTCGGCAACGCTTCTGACGAGCTGGCAGGAGTGGCAGATTCCGCTATCGCAGTTCACCGCAGGCGGTGTGAACGTGGCCAAGGTCAAGAAACTGTACATCGGCGCGGGCGACCCGGCCAGTTCCGCCCCGGGCGGCGCCGGCATCGTGTACATCGATGACATCGGCTTCGGCCATCCGATGCCGTAGGAGGAGTTCTGCTTCCAGAAGAAGAAAACGGGTGCCCGGCATCCACGTAAGCCAACGCCATGGCAGTCGCTCCGCGAGCTGATTCACGGAGCCACCGCTTGCTCTTTCCGATTGCAGGTACACACCGATTGTTTGTCTCATTGGTCTGAGTCCGGTGATATCGTTTTCTACGTATAGGAGGATCGTCATGAGCAAGAGACTTGTTCTCGGATTGTCGTGTGCAGGATTCGTAGTGCTGGTCATGGGAACGGCCCAGGCCGGCATCAGCTATCTGGACCCTGCGGGCGGATGGACTTACCTCTACGCCGGCGATCAGTGCGCCACGGCCTACAACGCGTGTCTGGACGGAACGTGGCATCACTATGACGCCGGATCGGGCGGCTCCGATGCCTGGGATGGCTCTGCGCCCGGGCAGGCGGGCGCCGCTGGAGTGGCGCCGGCGCCGGGCGGAGCCGGCATCTTCACAGAAGGCGACACAGCCTTCCTTCGTATTCAGGACTGCGGAGATCCCCGAGACACCGGCTGGGGCGATCCGAGCAACCGCAAGATCACGTTCGCCCACAACATCACGACGGAGGTGTCCAACGCGGCCTCCCTTCTCAATGACGGCGTCACGCTCAGCTTCCGCGCCCGCATCCCCACCACCGCTCCCCTGGACCCCATCTATCCCGACGGCGCCGCCGGCCCGCAGTCCTGGATCACCAGCGGCTACAACATCCACGACGACGGCTACGGCGTCTTTGGCATCAAACAGGGAACGACCGGGCTGGGCATCGTTTGTTTCTCCCTGGCGATGGACTCCGACGAGGGGGACATCACCGGCGGCGGCCTGACCATGAACAAACGAGCCGGCACCGCCGCGAGCGCCAATGTCGATTCCTACGACAGCGGCGGCACCGAGAACACCCTCACGGGATTCGATCCGACCACGTGGCACGAGTTCTGGATTCAGATCGTGGGCGATACGTCCGGCGGCGGAACCCACAAGGTGACCATCTGGATGGACGGGGATATCGAAGCCCCGCAGACGTTCCACGTCACCGCAGGCACCAAGCATGAGGATACAGGCGGCGGCTGGAGCGGCTATCTTGTGATGAGCCTCGGTCGCACCAACATCTACGGGTCCCAGGATATCGACTTCTTCGGCTACAAGGCCGGCCTGCACGCACCGAAGCCGGCCAGGAATCCGGAACAGGCCGCCGATCCGAGCCCCGCCAACAAGAGCACGGAAGTCCTCTTCCGCGAGATGCTCTCCTGGTCGCCAGGCGAATCGGCCCAGACGCACGACGTGTATCTGGGGACGAGTCTGGAGGACGTGAACACGGCCAGCAGGGCCAATCCGATGGGCGTGCTCGTCAGCCAGGATCAGGACGCCAGCACCTATGATCCCGCAGGCGCGCTCGCCTACGGCCAGACCTACTACTGGCGAATCGATGAGGTCAGCGCCGCGCCGGGGTCGGAGATCTTCAAAGGCGACGTCTGGTCGTTCACGGTCGAGCCATACGGCTATCCCATCGAGAGCGTGAAGGCCACCGCCTCCAGCAGCCAGCCGACCATGGGACCCGAGAACACCGTCAACCGCTCGGGTCTGGACGACGAAGATCGGCACTCCGCACAGGCTCTCACGATGTGGCTCAGCGGCGAAACACAGCCTGGCTGGATCCAGTACGAGTTTGACAAGGCCTACAAACTGCACGAGCTGTGGGTTTGGAACTCCAACCAGGAAGTGGTGGAGTCCTTCGCCGGTTTCGGCCTCAAGGATGTCACCATCGAGTGCTCGGTGGACGCGAACACCTGGACGCCCGTGCCGGACGTCCCGGAATTCGCCCCGGCGATGGGCCAGTCCGGGTACGTTCACAACACGACCGTCTCTCTCGGCGGCGTGCTGGCGAAGTACGTCCGATTGACCGTGAACACCACGTGGGGCGGCGGAACTCGCTGCGGCTTGAGCGAGGTGCGATTCTTCTATATTCCGCTCGTGGCTCGCGCGCCGAAGCCCCAGGACGGCGCGACGGATGTCGAACTGAACGCCGTCCTGAGTTGGCGGCCCGGGCGCGAGGCCGCATCCCACATGCTCTTCTTCAGTACGGACGCGAACGCGGTCGCCCTCGGCGCACTGGACGGCCAAATGGTCGACGATCACAGCTACGATCCGCCGTCCATGACGTATGGAACCACCTACTACTGGCGGGTGGACGAGGTCAACAACGCCATGGACCCCGGCCTCTACGAAGGTCCCGTCTGGAGCTTCACCACGCGTCCGTATGCGGTCGTGGACGACTTCGAGAACTACAACGACAGCGACGACTGCATCTTCGACACCTGGGTCGACGGCGTGGCCGACAAGAGCAGCGGCTCGATGGCCGGGTACATGGATTCCCTCGGCGGAACGTTCGGCGAGCGGACCATCGTCCATACCGGCTCGCAGTCCATGCCGGTGACCTACGACAACACGAGCACGTATTCCTTCTCGGAGGTCACCAGGACGTTCGACACCGCGCGGGACTGGACCGCCAACGGCATCCGAAGCCTCTCCCTCTACATCCGCGGCGCCTCCGGCAACACGGGCACATGGTACCTGAAGATCAACGACAAGAAGGTAGTGTACTACGGCGAGGCGACCGACATCGCCGCGACCGCGTGGCTGCCCTGGAATATCGACCTGTCCACCGTCAGCACGAACCTCAAGAAGGTGACGAAACTGACGATTGGCGTCGAGGGTGCGGGAACGTCGGGCATCTTCTACGTCGACGACATCCGCCTGTACGGCAAAACGCCCGAGTTCATCACGCCGACGGAGCCCGGCGCCGCCGGCCTGCTGGCCCAGTACGACTTCGAGGGCAACGCGAACGACAGCTCCGGCCGCGGGCTCAACGGAACCGTCAAGGACGGGCTGTTCGTCAGTCCCGGCAAGCTCGGCCAGGGAAAGGCGGTGCAGCTCAACGATGCCGGCTATGTGGACCTGGGCAATCCCCCGTCGCTCGACTTCGGCACTGCGGATTGGTCCGTCACCGCCTGGTTCAAGACCAACGTGACCGGCACGGGCGACGAGAACAAGGGGACGATCTTCGCCAAGGGCGGGGACAACACCGGCGGCCATCGCTATTGCCTGATCATGAGCGAGACCACCGAGGGCGTCGTCTCGCTGGTCACGGACGACGACGTGACCAAGGTCGTGGTGAACGCGACCAGCGCGACGAACAACAACGAGTGGCACTCGGTCGTCGGACAACGTAAGGGCACGCTCCTCGAGATCTACATCGACGGGCAATTGCAGGGTTCTGCCTCCGTAGCGGCCGCCTACAACCTCTCCGGCACGTCCCAGCACAATGCGTATATCGGCGCGATCACGAATCACGCCGACAGCACCCTCTATAAGCTGTACATCGGTCTGATCGACGACGTCCGCATCTACGACCGGGCCCTGTCCGAAGGAGAAGTCCTCGGTCGTGCAGGTCGAACCGCGCCGATGGCCAAGCCGTTCTGAGGTTCAACCTCGGCCCAAGGGGCCGGAGTTCATCACGACAGGCATGTTGAACGGGGCCTGCGTCCACGCGACGCAGGTCCCGCGTTCTGCGCAGAGGCTTTGTTCCCGTCGGGATCCGCGTTATAATCCGTCCCCAGAAGAACCCTCATCACACGATGGAGAATGCTATGAAATCGAAGGTATGGGTCGTGGCAGCCGTCGGGCTGCTGTCGGTTTGGTGCAATTCTGGGACGCTGTCGGCACAAACGCGAGGACAGGGGATTCTGCCTGCGCCGGTGAACGATTCACAGATGGCTGCCCGCACGGATGTGGACCCTCGGGTCCGGCGGTACGTGATGCCCGCCCGCGTCGTGTGGCACAGCGGCGACAAGACCGTGGAGAAACCCGAGGCCCTGCTCGTCCATCGCAGCGGACAGGTAACGCTCGACGCCTCGAATCCTTGCGTGCTGCGAAACAGTAGAAACGAGAAGGCGGGCGAGTCGGAAAAAGCCGGCTCGGGCCCGACTCTCGACGCGCAAGGTTCGGAGTTCCGCCTTCAGGCGGGTCAAGACCGCGTAAACGCGGAACTCCGAACGGATCTGGCTTCTTCCGACTCACAGGCGGGCGTCCTGCTGGACTTCGGCAAGGAGCTGCACGGCGGCGTCCAGATCATGGTCTGGCACACGAAGGACAACAAGCCCGTCCGCCTGCGGGTCCGGTTCGGCGAGTCCGTCAGCGAGGCGATGGCCGAGTTCGGCGGCGAGAAGAACACCACGAACGACCACGCCATCCGCGACCAGAGCATCCTCGTCCCCTGGCTGGGCACCGCGGAGGTCGGCAATACGGGCTTTCGATTCGTCCGAATCGACTTGGAGGGCGACGACACCTTCGCGCAGATCAAGATGGTCCGCGCGGTGTTCCTCTATCGCGACTTGCCCTATTTGGGTTCGTTTCGCTGCAGCGATGAGCGACTCAACCGGATCTGGGAGACCGGCGCGTACACCGTCCATCTGAACATGCAGGACTACCTCTGGGACGGCATCAAGCGCGACCGGCTCGTCTGGATCGGCGACATGCACCCGGAGACGATGAGCGTCTGCGCGGTCTTCGGCGCCAGCGACGTCGTGCCCAAGAGCCTGGACCTGATCCGCGACGAGACCCCCCTGCCCAGGTGGATGAACGGCATCAGTTCGTACTCCATGTGGTGGGTCCTGATCCACCACTCGTGGTACCTCCACACCGGGGACCAGGCCTATCTCCAGCAGCAGCGGAGCTACCTCACCAGCCTGCTGGACCTGCTGGCCAGCCAGGTCGGGCCGGACCATCGCGAGACCGTGCCGCCCGGACGGTTTCTCGACTGGCCCAGCAGCGGCAACGATCCCGCCATTCACGCGGGTCTGCACTCGCTGCTCGTGATGACGCTGCGAGCGGGAGCCGAGTTGTGCGAAGTCATCGGCGAACCTGCGACGAAGGGCAAGTGCGTTGCCGCAATCGGGAAACTCCAGAAGCACGTCCCTGACCCAGCGGGCAGCAAGCAGGCGGCGGCACTGATCGCCCTGGCGGGCCTGGACGACCCGTCGAGACTCAATCGCGAGGTCATGGCGGTGGACGGACCGCGTCGGATGTCTACGTTCTATGGGTACTATGTGCTCCAGGCACGGGCCCTGGCGGGCGATTACCAGGGGGCGATGGACTGCATCCGCCAGTACTGGGGGGCCATGCTGGACCTGGGCGCGACGACGTTTTGGGAGGACTTCGACCTCGACTGGACGCAGAACGCCGGGAGGATCGACGAGTTGGTCCCCGCGGGCAAAAAGGACATCCACGGCGACTTCGGCAACTACTGCTACAAGGGCTTCCGGCACAGCCTCTGTCACGGCTGGGCCTCCGGCCCAACCGCGTGGCTCTCGGAGCACGTCCTGGGCGTCGGGGTGGTCGAGTCGGGCTGTCGCGTGGTCCGGATCGAGCCGCACCTGGGCGATCTCACATGGGTCGAGGGGACCTTCCCCACACCGATGGGAGTCATCAAGGTCCGCCACGACAAACAGGCCGACGGCACAATCCGCAGCGACATTCAAGCACCCGCCGGCGTGAGGATCGCGAAGCCGTGAGATGGGATGGTGCGTGATGCGCACCCTACAAACGACGAGTGGCCCGCTCGGAGTTCCGCGTTCACGCGGTCTTGACCCGCCCGAAGGCAGAGCTCCAAACGCAGGAAGGAGTCGTACACGATGAAACGCACGATACAGGCATCGTCTCTGGTGGTTTCTCTTTTGATCTCTGTGACGACGGGCGCCGATCGGATCGACCTGGCAGGGACGTGGTCGGTCGAGCTGGATCGCCAAGATCGCGGCGAGACCCAGAAGTGGTTCGAACGGGACCTGCCGGGGAAGATCTCGCTGCCCGGCGTGCTGACCGCCCAAGGGTATGGGGACCCGCCCTCGATGCAGACGCCTTGGGTCGGCAACATCAAACAGGTCTGGTTCAAGGACCCCTACTACAAGCAGTGCCAGACGCCGGGGAATTTCAAGATGCCGTTCTGGCTTCAGCCGGACCGGTACTATGCAGGCGCCGCCTGGTACCAGCGCCGGATCGAGATTCCGCAGGACTGGCAGGGCAAACGCGTCCTCCTGTTCCTGGAGCGATGCCACTGGAAGACGACCGTCTGGCTCGACGGGCAGCTCATCGGCTCGAATGACAGTCTGGGCACGCCGCACGTGTACGAGTTGGACGCAGGCGTGAAACCCGGCCGGCATCGCCTGACGATCCGCGTGGACAATCGCACGATCGTCCCGGTCGGCGTTGACGCCCACAGCGCGTCCGATCACACCCAGGGCAACTGGAACGGCATCGTCGGGAAGATCGAGCTACGAGCGACCGATCCGGTCTGGATCGACGACGTCCGCGTCGATCCGAACACCGCGGACAAGACGGCCACCGTGGCGATCAGCATCCGGAACCTGACGCAGAAACCGGGCGACGGAACGGTGACCGTCGCGGTCGCCGGGCAGGGCCAAGCCGCATCTTATCCCGTATCCTGGTCGGCCTCCGGCCGCGAAGCCATGTGCAAGTACAAGATGGGCGACGACTGCGAACTGTGGGATGAGTTCCACCCGGTCACGTACCAAATGACGGTCAGCCTCCAGGGCGATGGCTATGCAGATCAGGCAATCGTGCAGTTCGGCATGCGTCAGATGGGCACGCAGGGCACGCGGATCACCATCAACGGCAAACCGACGTTCATCCGCGGCACGCTCGAATGCTGCATCTTCCCGCTGACCGGTCACCCGCCAACCGACGTGGACTCCTGGAAGCGAATCATCCGCGTGTGCAAAGCCCACGGCCTGAATCACATCCGGTTCCATTCATGGTGCCCGCCGGAAGCGGCCTTCATCGCGGCCGACGAGCTGGGCTTCTATTACCACGTCGAGTGCTCCGCCTGGGCCACCGTCGGCGACGGCGGCCCGTTCGACAAGTGGCTCTACCAGGAGAGCGAGGCCATGGTCAAGGCCTACGGCAACCACCCCTCGTTCGCGATGATGGCCTACGGCAACGAACCCGGCGGGTCGAACCAGAACCGCTTCCTCGGTGATTTCGTCTCCCACTGGAAGAGAAAGGACCCGCGCCGGCTCTACACCTCCGCGGCGGGCTGGCCGCTGCTGGCGGAGAACGATTACCACAGCACGCCGGCCCCGCGCATTCAACAGTGGGGCCAGGGCGTGAACAGCCGGGTCAACGCCAAGCCGCCTGAGACGATGACCGACTACAGCGAGTTCGTAAGCCAGCACAGTGATGCCCCGGTGATCAGCCATGAGATCGGGCAGTGGTGCGTCTTTCCCAACTTCGACGAGATGAGCAAGTACACCGGCCTCCTGAAGCCGCGGAATTTCGAGGTCTTCCGCGAGCAGCTCGAACGCAACGGCATGTTGCACCAGGCCCGCGACTTCCTGATGGCCTCGGGCAAGCTCCAGACGCTTCTCTACAAGGAGGAGATCGAGTCGGCCCTGCGAACGCCGGGCTTTGGCGGCTTCCAGTTGCTGGATCTGCACGACTTCCCCGGCCAAGGCACTGCCCTCGTCGGGGTCCTGGATCCCTTCTGGGACTCGAAACCCTATGTCACGCCGGAACAGTACCATCGCTTCTGCGGACCGACCGTCCCACTCGCCCGGCTCCAAAGGCGGATCTTCGAGTCGGGCGACCTGCTCGAGACCCGCATCGACATCGCGCACTTCGGCCCTGCGGACCTGGAGAACGCGGAACCGTCCTGGACGCTCCGCGATTCGACCGGCGAGATCGTCGAAGAGGGCCGCTTCGCCCGCAAGACCATCAAGACCGGGCAACTGAGCGCCTTGGGCGAGGTGCGAACCCAGTTGTACGTCGCCAGGCGAGCGGACAAGTTCAATCTGGAAGTCACGCTGACCTGCGACGGGTCGGAAAAAGACGGATCGGGCCTATATTCTTCAACGAAATCTCGCAGTTTGATTTCGTTGAAGAATGGAAGTGCCAAAGCCCTCGGCGCACGACCGGAGTTTGAGAGGGAAAAACCGAATAACGAGGTTTTTCCCTCTCAAAGCAGGCCCGATCCGCCTTTTTCCGGCAGCTATACCGCGAACGACTGGGACATCTGGGTCTTCCCAAAGAACGAACCGGACCAGCCCGCCTCGGATATTCTGATTGCGACGGAACTGAGCGATGAGGCGATCAGGCGCCTCGATGCAGGCGGCAAAGTCCTGCTGCTTCCGCCGCCGCAGACAATCAAGAACGACGAGAAACACCCCGTCCAAATGGGCTTCTCGAGCATCTTCTGGAACACGGTCTGGACCAACTGGCAGGCCCCGCACACGTTGGGCGTCCTGTGCGACCCGGCGCATCCCGCGCTGGGCCAGTTTCCCACGGAGGATCATTCGAACTGGCAGTGGTGGGAACTGATGCACGGGGCGGCGCCGTTCCTGCTCACGGAGCATCGAGATATCAAGCCCATCGTCCAGGTCATCGACGACTGGGTGACCGCAAGGAAACTCGCTGTGGTATTCGAGGCCCGCGTGGGCGGGGGCAGGCTCCTGGCGTGTAGTTGCGACCTGACGAACGATCTGGACAAGCGTCCCGTCGCCCGACAGATGCGCCGCAGTCTGCTGGCCTACATGGCCGGCGGAGATTTCTTGCCGCAATTCAGCATGACGATCGCGCAGGTGGCCGATCTGTTCAGAGAACCCAGCCCGCTCCAGAAGCTCGGCGCCGCCGTCAGCGCGGACAGCCAGCATCCGAGCCATGCTCCCGATCTGGCCATCGACGGCAATCCGACGACGATCTGGCACACGAACTGGGAACCGGCGATCCCGATGCCGCACTATCTTATTCTGGATCTGAAGCAGCCTGTTCGCGTGCAAGGCGTGACATACCTGCCTCGCCAGGACATGACCAACGGTCGTATCGGACGGTTCGAGCTTCACCTGAGCCGCGACGGCCGCCAGTGGGGCCCGCCCGTCGCAGCAGGTCAATGGCCCGACGACGGGTCATTGAAAACCATCCGTCTTGACGCCGCTGTGGAAGCCCGATTCATCCGTCTGACCGCTCTGAGCGAGGTCCGAGGCCAACCCTTCGCCTCCGCAGCCGAACTCGATGTGATTCTTGAATGACGGTGCAATGACAACGTAGTGCGCCGTTCACGTTAATCTGGGGATCGGCCAAGTCTGTGTCGAGGGCAGGATGCCCGCGACACGTTACGCTAATCGTGCCCAACATTTGAGGAGGGACGCCGTACTACCCGCCCTCTCATCTTCTCGGTTCTCTGTGTACTCTGTGCCTCCATGGTAAGGCTCCTACGGCGTCGTGCCCGCCAGAACGACCTCGATCTCGGACAACTGCATTGCGTACTTGCCGAAGAAGCGGGTCTTGCGGAGCCGCGTGCCTTCGATCTTCACGTAGCGGACAGACTTCTGCTCGAACTCGAAGACCTCGGGGCCCGTGACATCTTTGGGCTTGCGGTCGGAGTCCTCCGGACCGGTGGCCGGACGGCGGAAACGCTCCTTCTTGGCGACCTCGTCCCAGTTGGTCCCATCCACGGAGACCAGGATGCGGAAGTCGAGCGGAAAACCGTCATAGGACTGGTCGATCTCGCTCGATTCGACGAACGGCTCGGAGCAGTGCGTGTGCTGCCAGGCGTCGCCATGATCGAGGGGCCAGAGGCGAATGGTCTTGGTGTCCACCGCCTGCCCGAGGTCCACCTGAACCCATTCGGTGTGGGCTCCGTCGTCGTACAGGTTGCTGGTCCAGCCGCGATGGTAGCTTCGCGTGGTAATGCGAACCCCGTCGGTCAGCTTGGCGATGTCCCAGTTGCCGGGTTCCTGCTCCGGCTTGAAGTTGCTCGACGCGGTCACCGGCTTGTTCAGGGCCACGTTCCAATAGGGCTGCGGGCCGGGCAGTCCTTCAGACGGCGCGACGGTGTACGTCTTGCCCGCCTCGGTCGCGAAGGTGCAGATCTGGCCGTAGGGTCGCTGTTCGACGGAGATTTCGGGCTTGTTGCCCTGACCGTCGTCGATGGCCAGGGTCCGGCCGGGCCACGGGTTGAGCAGACTGCACGGCCTGCCCTTCTCGCTGACGATGGTGATCGGCTGGCAGACGTTGTCCTTCTTCGTCGCGGAGACGAGGAACGCACCGTTCGCACGGATCGTGACGAACTTGGCCTGCGGGTAGTGCCAGCAGGGGAACAGACGCAGGAAGCCCTCCTGGCTCTGCAGGAGCATGGCGTTGATGCCTTCCGCGACGCCGGCGCCCTCGACGTTGCCGCCGCCGCTGCGGAAGTTGTTGACGCCGATGCTGCGGAAATAACCGCGACATCGTCGGATGATCTCCGGCGGGTGGTGAGCAAGACGGGCGGCCATGGAGAAGATCTGCGGCGGATTGTTCAGCCACTCGACGTAGTACTGCGGCTTGACGATCAGCGTGTTGCGGGCCACCGACAGCAGCTTCGGGTCGGAACTCAGGCTCACCTGCTCGCCCGGAAAGACCGGATAGAGCACCCAGTCCTGCTCGGTCAGGAAGGGGTTCAGGGTCGCCTCGCTCCAGGCGAAGACCTTCCGGCCGTAGGCGTGGCTCATCGGGTACTCCGCCATGTTGACGAGGAAATCCTTCCAGCGGGCGATGTCCGCGTCGCCGTAGCCGGTGTCCACGCCCGCGGCCTTCAGCTCCTGCGTCATGTCGATCATGCCCTGGTAGAACCGTCGCAGGAAGGCCAGGCCGGTGATGCCGTTGTAGCTGTCGTTCGTCGAACCTTCCATCGGCTTGCTGTCTACGATCACGTACCGCGGCGTGCCGTTCGGACGGGTCTCCTTGTTCTTCTCCAGATCGCTGTCCCAATAGGCGGCCACATCCTTGAAGAACGGGTACATGGTCTTGAGCCATTCCAGATCGTGGGTCAGGTAGTAGCGCGTGACCAGGTTCAGCGAGGCCTCGACCGCGTGCGTCCGCTGGCCCAGGGTGACCGGCTCGTTCAGATGCCCGGGCCCGGTGGCCATGAAGAAGACGGTGCCCGGGACGCCGGTGGCCTTGGCGTGTCTCTGGCCAAAGACGTTCGCCTCCAGAACCGTCCGGTCATACGGCTCGGAAAGGTCCACCCGGTTCGTCGAGTACGCACCGTAGAACAGCGCCTCGTTGTTGTAATTCCAATGGTAGTCCCCGCCCCAGGGGACGCTGTCGTTGACGGGGAATCCATTGCATCCGACGGGGTATTTGCCGATGCGGACGCAGCAGCCGAAGACGTACATGCAGCCGTAGTAGGTCCGCTCGAGGATCGGCTCGGCATCCAGGCGGATATAGGACCTCCGCCAGTAGGCGTCCCACCACGCGCGATGGGCCTGGACCTGTTCCTCGACCTTGGCTCGCGTCAGGGCCATCAGAGCGGCCATCGCCTCCGGCTTGGGATCGGCGGGGTCCATCGTGATCGGCAGGCCGGTGCTGTGCACCTTGGTAACAACCAGCAGGCTCCGACCGGGCTCAACAGCGAGCAGTTGGGCCGCTTTGACCTGCAGATCGTTCTTGTCGTAGTCGATGGCGGTGTCGATCTCGGTCTTGCACTCGGCGTCGAAGGGCCGGGTGGCCGAGACCGCCCACATGCGGAACTGCTTGCTACCGAAGTCGTTGTGATCGGGCGGAACGTGCGTCTTGCGGCTGGCCCACGTCACGATCGGGCTCTCCATATCGAGCCCGGCGGCCACCTCGAACGGCTCCGCCCGGACGGCGAACTGGTCGGCGCACGTCTCGATCCGCAACACGAGCGGCTTGGCGCCCCGATGCTCGATCCAGTTCACCAGGATGTTGTCCGACTCGTGCGGCACCACCGAGCGGATCAGGGTGACTTCCTGGTCCTTGGTCAGCGTCGTGGTCACCTCGGCATGGTGCATGTCCACCGACTGCTGGAACTTGGCGCCCGCCATCTCGGGCATCACGAGGTTCACGTACCCCGCCAGGACGTTGCTGCTCTGCTTGAGGGCCTTGTCGGCGCACTTATCCCGCCAGAAATCGGTCTTGCCCAGATGGAAGGTCATGCACTCGGGCATTCCCGAGAGGGTCACCATGAGATTGCCGTTGCCCATCACGGGGAAGGCATCCATGACCGCATAGGTGGAGACCGACGCGGCCAGCTTGGGCTCCGTGCTGGGGGTCACGCAGCGGTCCAGGATCATCTTCACCTCATCTTGATCCGCCCCCAAGGCGACCAGAGCGGGCAGCAGACAAATCGAGGCGAGGATGCAGCAGTTGTTTCTCATGTCGAACTCCTCTTGTGTACCCGGCAAATCCAAGACCCAGCGACGCGAGAAGCGTAACGGATCCGCACCCAAGGACAGGTCCTTACCGCCTGCCAATCCCAGATGGCTCCGCGCGGACTTCGTGCATTCCTCTATATGCCTTCACGGACCCCCGTTTGTCAAGGAACTTGTGGTCCGTCGCCACTTCGAAGCGCACAACCCGCCGGAATCGAGGGGAATTCGCCGCGCGATCCCCCACGTCGAGGGGGCATCACCGTGATCGCAAGGTTCGGAGTAGGTTCCCAAACGCGATGCAGTGCGTTTGGGGTCCCAGTTCCGCCTTCAGGCGGCTCGAGACCGCGTAAACGCGGAACTCCAAACGGCCGCCTTACTTCTCGTAGGAGATGTGGTATAATCCAGGTGGCGGCAGCATACAAGCACGAAAGCGACGACGTTGTGGACGGCAGCGAGGCAAGTGCCCAATGCGAAAGGACGTGCGGTGACACACCCGAGAAAGCGGAAGACGCTGGCTGTGGTTTCCGTGGCGGCGTTCCTGGCCGTCGGGTTCTTGACTTGGCGCGTGTGCCACCCGCCGGCACTCTACCGAATGACCATCCTGCCTTTGCACACACACGCCTGGAGACTGAACGACCATGGGCAGGTCGTAGGCTCAGTCTACGAGAATGGCTGTGATCGCCCCTTTCTCTGGGATCGCACACACGGCATACAAGACCCCGGTCTTGGCGGTGTTTACTTGGGGCTGACGATCAACAATGCCGGGCAGATCGCCGGAACGATGCGGACAGACCCCAACAGTGATGAGGCCTTCCTGTGGGAACCCGGCAAAGGCAGAACCATGCTCGGCACCCTTGGGGGCAAGAGGAGTCTTGCATTCGCAATGAACAACCATGGACAGATCGTCGGGGTCTCCCTCGATGCAAACGACTTCCTGCACGCCTTTCTCTGGGACAAGGAAACAGGGATGAAGAAGCTGCCTATCCCAGATGGGATTCGGTGTATCCCTCAGAGCATCAATGACGCCGGACAGATTCTCGTGATGGCAATCAAGCAACCGCTTGTACTGCCCGGCCCGTGGTTTCTTCTCGATCCGAACGGGTCCAAACCGGTTGCCCCACTCCCGCCGGACACATGGCTCCAGAGCATGAATGCTAATTCGTGCATGGTAGCCATCGACGGACACGGAAGCTCCAAACCCTATCTGTTCCTCAGGAACGAGCAAGGAGAGATCAAACGCCTGTTTCCCTTCTGTGGCGAATTTGAATCCGCTACGCGGCTGAACAACAGGAACTAGATTGCCTGCACGCTGTTGGCCAATGACCTCTGGGAGTCTCTGCGGATTCGATTCTCCCGACGCAGCCCTCTATCTTGCGAAAGAGAATCCTATCTGTAGGACCCAGTCCGCGGGCGAATCCCGCTCGACCGATATCTGAAAGGCGTGGAGGGATTCCGCGTCGAGGACTTGAACAACAACGGCTGCATCGTGGGGTTCGGTACGACAGAAGATGGTACTCCGTGTTCGGTCCTGCTGGAGCCGATCCCTGAACGCTGGGGCAGGTGATCTCTCGCACGCTGCGGGAGAGACGGACTGATCCGCATGCGCGATGGGGTTAGTTTCTTGCGTGAAGTGGCGTTTCTCTGGTCTAATGGCCGCCGGTATGATGCGCGAAAACCGTCGGCCAACTGCATTTAGGAGAGTGCCATGAACCGGACCGTGCTGCATCTCTGCGTCGTCGCCATCCTGAGCATCGTCCTGTGCTCGACAACGCTGGGTCAAGTCCAACTGACCGTCCGAGCGGACCAGCCGGGGGCGAAGATCAGTCCCACGATGTACGGCATCTTCTTCGAGGACATCAACTTCGGCGCCGACGGCGGGCTCTACGCCGAACTGGTCAAGAACCGCGCGTTCGAGTTCACCGAGGCGCTGATGGCCTGGAGCGAGGTCAAACCCGCCGGCGTCGCAGGCTCGCTGGAAGTCCTGAAACAGGACCCGTTCAATGCAGCCAGTCCGCGGTACGTCCGGATCAAGGCCGATACACCCGGTTACGGCATGGTGAACGAAGGTTTCGCCGGGATGGGGGTCAAGAAGGGCCAGGAGTACATCTTCTCCGTCTACGGCCGTGACGCCGGAAGCAAAGTGGTCCTGCGCGTCGAGCTGATTTCGCCGGACGGGCGGGTCCTGGCGAAGACGACAGTGAGAGGTTTCGGCGCCGCCTGGGCGAAGAAGTCGGCGACCCTGCGACCCTCCGCGACGGAGGCCAAGGCCCAGTTGCGGGTCCTCCTGGACGCGCCCGGCTCAGTGGACCTCGACATGATCTCGCTGTTCCCCGACGAGACCTGGAAGGACCGATCGAACGGCCTGCGGGCCGACCTCGTGCAGTGGCTCACGGACCTCAAGCCCGGCTTCCTTCGTTTCCCCGGCGGCTGTATCGTCGAGGGCCGCTACCTCAGCACACGGTATCAATGGAAGAACACGATCGGCAAGCCCGAGGACCGCAAGCTCATCATCAACCGCTGGAACGACGAGTTCAGGCACCGCCCTGCCCCCGACTACTTCCAGACCTTCGGTCTGGGCTTCTACGAGTACTTCCTGCTCTGCGAGGACATCGGCGCCGAGCCCATGCCCATCCTCAACTGCGGCATGGCCTGCCAGTTCAACTCCAAGGAACTTGCCCCGCTCGACGAGCTCCAGCCGTACATCCAGGATGCGCTGGACCTGATCGAGTTCGCCAACGGTCCCGCCACCAGCACGTGGGGCGCCAAGCGGGCCGAGATGGGCCATCCCAAGCCGTTCAACGTCAAGTATCTCGGCGTCGGCAACGAGCAGTGGGGACCGCAGTACATCGAGCGGTACGTCCCCTTCGTCAAGGCCCTCAAGAACAAGTACCCCGAAGTGCAGTTGATCGGCGCCACCGGCTCCGACCCCCAGATCTTCCCGAACGGGCCCAAGGAAGTCGAGTTCCTTCAGATGAAGCTGAAGAAACTCAAGGCCGACATCATCGACGAGCATTTCTATCGCAACCCCGACTGGTTCCTGGACAGCGCGGGCCATTACGACAGCTACGAGCGGAGCGGATCGAAGGTGTTCGTGGGCGAGTATGCGGCCCAGAGCGTGGGCGTCGCCAGTCCCAACAATCGCAACAACTGGAAATGCGCCCTGGCGGAAGCAGCCTTCATGACCGGCCTGGAGCGCAACGCGGACCTTGTCACCATGAGCTGCTATGCGCCCTTGTTCGGGCACCTGGACCGCTGGCAGTGGACGCCGGACCTGATCTGGTTCGACAATCTCCAGTCGTACGCCACGCCGAACTACTACGTCCAGCAACTGTTCAGTCTCCATCGCGGCGACGTCTTGCTCCCGGTCGAAGTCACCGGCCAGGAGCCGCCGACGAGCAAGCAGCCGGGTCTGTACGTGACCTCCAGCCGGGACGAGAAGGCAAACGAGATCATCCTGAAGGTGGTCAACGGCGCCCCGCAGGCGACGACGGTGCAGGTGAAGATCGAGGGCGTTCGGCAGGTCCGACGCCGCGGCACAGCAATCGTCTTGGCCGCGGAGAAGCTCACCGACGAGAACACCCTCGCCGAGCCGAAGAGGATCGCCCCGGTCACGAACCGGCTGACCGGCGCGAGTGCATCGTTCGAGCACACGTTCCCGGCGTACTCGGTGACCGTGCTGCGACTCAAGACGAAAAGCTCAGGATAAAACTCGAAATCCGAAACAAATTCAAAGCACAAACCTCAAATGACGGAAACGCTGACGCTCGCCGGATGGCCCGTTTCGGATTTCGAGATTCGTGCTTGCGCCCTATGGTTTCGGCATGATCTCCAGGTTCCGGCGGATCAGGTCGATCCGCTGCCGCACGCAGGCAGCCGAACGGAGCGGGTCCGCAGGCGTGTGCATACAGTAGTCAACCAGCTTTTCGACCGTCGTCGTCGCGACGTGGCAGCGGGTGTCGCTGGAGGCGTAGTAGAGGAAGATCTGCCCGTTGGGTCGGGCTACCCAGCCGTTGGAGAAAGTGACATTCGAGACGTCGCCCACGCGCTCCTCGCCTTGGGGGGCGAGCAGGTACCCGCCGGGCTCGTGGGTGAGTTGGCTCGGGTCTTCAAGAGAGGTCATGAACGCATAGAGCACGTAGCGCAGACCCGCTGCGGTGTTCCGCACGCCGTGCGCCAGGTGCAGCCAGCCCTCCGCGGTCTTGATCGGCGCAGGTCCCAGGCCATTCTTCACCTCGTTGATCGTGTGGTACTTGCGGTCCTGAACGATCTTCTCCTGCGCGAGGACCGCGTGCTCGACGTTGTCCGCGAGGGCCCAGCCGATCCCGCCGCCGGAGCCGGCCTCGATGAACCCGTCCTGCGGGCGGGTGTAGAAGGCATATTTCCCGTGGACGAACTCGGGGTGCAGCACGACGTTTCGCTGCTGCGGCGAGCGGGTCTTGAGATCGTCGAGCCGCTGCCAGGTCTTGAGGTCCTTCGTGCGTGCGATGCCGCACTGGGCGACCGCGGAGGACAGGTCGCCTCGCGGGGCCAGCGGGTCCTTGCGCTCCGTGCAGAACAGGCCGTAGATCCAGCCATCCTCGTGGCGGACCAGACGCATGTCGTACACGTTGATGTCGGGATCGCTCGTCTCGGGCATCACGATCGGGTAGTCCCAGAACCGGAAGCGGTCGACGCCGCTGGGGCTCTCCGCGACAGCGAAGAAGCTCTTGCGGTCCACGCCCTCGACGCGAGCCACCATCAGGAACTTCCCGTCGAGCTCGATGGCCCCGGGATTGAAGGCGGCGTTGATGCCCAGCCGCTCCATCAGGTGCGGATTCGTCGCGTAGTTCAAGTCGTATCGCCAGAAGACCGGCGCATGCTCAGCGGTCAACACCGGGTACTTGTATCGCTCGAAGACGCCGTTATTGATATCCACGGGCCGGTTGGGCCGATTGATGAGGGCCTCATACTCCGAGAACAGCTTCCGCACGCGTTCGTTGAATTGCTCGTGTGTCATTGCATCTCCCTTTGGGATTGACTATTGACGATTTACTATTTGCGATTGGGTCTTGAGCCTTGTCGCATAATCAAATCGTAAATAGTAAATCATAAATTGTTGTGGATTCGCCTGATGATCTCCAGGCAGCATCGCCCGTTGTGGTAGGGCCCCTTCCAGGCGGAGACCTTGGGCTGGGCCAGGTCGGGCGTGCCGTCGGGCCGGATGCACCAGAACCACTCGCCGTGCTGGTGGTCCACAACCTTGTCCTGGATGAACTGCCAGCACCGTATCGCGGCGTCGCGAAACGCGGGGTCGCCCGTGAGCTGCCAGGCGTTCCAGAATCCGACGACCGCCTCCGCCTGCGGCCACCATTCCTTGCTCGGATTGATGATCTGCCCGTCACGTCCCTCGTAGAGCAGCCCGCCATCCCGGTCGAGCCCTTCATTCATCGTCGCGCGGGCCATCTTCGTCGCCAGGCTCCGCACCTCCGTTGTCAGTCTCGTAGCGTGGGCATCCTTCTCCTGCTTCTCCGCAGGGGAAACCAGGGCATCCCGCACGTTGGAAAGGCCTCGCGACAGGAGCACCTCCGCCGCTTCGCACAGCAGCCAACTGCCCTCGATGTCGTGCCCGAAGGTGTAGCTGTCCGACCGGGGGGTCCAGACCTCGTCGAAGAAGTGCTGGAAATGGGTGTGCTCTCGATTGACGATGTGTCGTCGGAACACGTCGATCAGGTCCTGGAGGCTCGCGGCGAGGACAGCGCGTCTTCGTTCCTCCTTCTCGAAGCCGCCCGCCGGACGGCCTCGCGACGAGGGCGACCATACCCGCAGCAGATTCGTGTAGCCCTCCAGGACGTGCAGATGGTTGTTCATCGACTTCTTCTCGTTCATGTCTTTGTCGCTGAGCCGCATGTCCTCGCAGGGACACCAGTCTCGCGACATGACCTCGAAGTACCCGCCATGTTCCTCGTCGTCGGCGTGGGCCTCCATGAGATCGAGGACCTCGATCGCCTGACGCAGCGCGCGGGGCTCGTTGAACGTGCGGTAGTGCTCCGCCAGCGCGTAGATGCAGAATGCCTGGCCGTAGATCTTCTTCTTGTCGTCGAGCACCGCCCCGCTCGGATCGAGTTCCCAGAAGTACCCGCCGTGCTGCTGGTCCAGGAAGTGGTCGGTCAGGTACTCGTAGGCCCGCTGCGCCAAGGCTCGGTCTTTCTCCTCCTTCGTGTAGCGATAGAAGGCGCTGAACGACCACAGGATGCGGGCGTTCAGGATCAAGCCTTTGGGCGCGTCCTCCTGGATCCGCAGGTCGTTGGACATCTGCCCGATGAAACCGCCATGCCGACTATCGAGGGTGCGACCGCGCCAGAACGGCAGAATATCTTCGAGCAGCTCCTGGCGAACGCTCGTAGCGAATTGCTCGTCAGTCCACTCGCCCATGATCGATCTCGACCCTCGAAAGCTGTGCCCCGGACAGGAACTCGATCTTCACGTAGTTGCAGTCGTTTGTAGTGACGCCGTCAGGCGTTCTCTTCTCCCCTGGAAGATGTGCTCTTACGGGCACACTACAAACCTGGGCTTTCCACGAGCCGTAGGCGTCATCGCCCTGAGTCGCAGTGCCCTGAGTCGCGGACTCCACAGGCTGGAACGTCCGACCGTCCTTCGAGAACAGGATGCGAACGGCCGGCTGATCGGACTGCGTGAAGAAGAATGCGCGGACCGCGCTGACGCCGCCGGGGGCGTGGTAGATAATGGCGACCTGGGGCGCGCCTGCGAGCCGGTGGCAGTCCTCCTTGAACTTGCGGGCCTCGTTCTCCGCAAAGGCGAGCTTGCCCTCCTTCGCAAAGATCCGCGAGTCGTTCCACAACTCATCGACCAGCGTGCGATGCGTCATGCGGACCGGTCCGACCCCATTCGACGGCTCGGACGATCCCGCGGTGTTGTGCGCGACGACGCGGTAGAAGTACTGCTTTCCCGGCTGGAGCGAGGCGTCCACGAACAGGGGTCGATACTGAACCTGCGCTTCGCAGACACCCGCGCCGACGGTGGTCCAGGGCCCTTGCGCAGCTTCCGCCCGCTGCACGTCGTAGGATTCGGCGCCCACGGCGCCCTGCCAGCACATCAGGCCACCCTCGGTCACCGACAGCAGTTTCGGCGCCGCGGGCTTCGGCAACGGCGGCACCGTCGCGCCCTGGATCGCAAACGCCCGCTCGCGGACGAGATGCATGAACCGGCGCTCGTCGTACTTCTCGCCGATCGGGAAGCCAGGCCAGTGGTAGGCTTTGAAGAGATCGCCGCCGTAGGGCTCGTGATGCCAATAGAAGCCGCCCTCGCGAGATCGGTACCGCAGGCTCCAGAGCAGCCCTCCCGCCAGGTTCTCCCGGTCAACGACATCCATGACCGCACAGAGGGCATCGGTGCCCAGGAATCCGAACTCGCCCAGGAAGTAGGGTTTCTTGCCTCTGGCCATCTCCGCGCTCTTGCGGACATTGTCGATCATCGCACGCGGGTCGTTCTCGTAGTGGTGCGTCGTGACGAAGTCGATGTTCGGATCGTCCAGCGAGGATTGGTGCAGGACGCTGCGATGCGTGCCGTCGAGGACCAGGTGGTTCGAGTCGAGGCTCTTGATATGTGCGGCGATCTCCTTCACCCAAGCGGCGGGCGACTTCAGCTCGTTGCCCGTCTCCCAGGCGAGGATCGCCTTGTCGTCGCGGTAGCGGACCCCTGTGACCGTGTTCACGCGATTGAGCACGTACGTGACGATGTCCTTGAAGTCCTGGATCAACTGCGGATCGGTCCAGATCTCTTCGGCCTTCTTGCCGCGAAAGCCCGCCAGCTCCGCAGTACCGCCCCACCAGCTCCATTGGTCCACGAAGGGCAGGATCAGGCGGACGCGGTGGCGGTGGGCCGACGCGATCACCCGGTCGAGGGTCGCAAACGCCTCCTCGTTGAATTGCCCCGGTCCGAGGATGTACCGCGGCAGATTGGGCGGGTCGCCGGGCTTCCTGATCGACAGCGTGTAACTGCGAACGACCTGCCCGCCCATCTGCTCGATGGTCCCGAGTGCGTCGTCGATCTCGAATGGATCGGGCAGGCGAAAGGGCATGCCGCAATCAAAACGCATGTCGTCTTCGACGTAGTGCAGATTGGGGATGTTGAAGGAGAGGAACCGGAACGTGCGGTCCCCATCCTTCAGGACGTCGCCGTCCCGGCGGATGAAGTTCTCGAATCCCTGGGCGCCGCCCTGCCGCTGCGGCTGGGCTGTGCATGACAGGCACAGAGCAACAACCAACAGCACCGACCATTGAGCCGATCCTGCGACCGGCCGACATCGTCCGAACACATGGCTACGCGACATAGGCACGCCTTTCCATTCCAGAGTGGGCGGTGCGTGGTACGCACCCTGCGAATCGCGCGTGGCGGCAGGGTGTGTATCACGCACCATCTTCTACGCACGGACCATCAGCCGGCCGGGGGTTCTTCCCTGTCCAACCGATCGTACCAGCTCTTCTTGAGAACTGCCGAGGTCACGACGATGACGCCGACGACGACCGCCGCCGCAGGCCAGTTCAACAGCACGACATACATGGGCAGCAACACCAGCGCCGTCTGCCAGATCGTGCCGACAACCACGTTGAATGCGTCGCGACGGAAGCTGCGGTTCACCGGGAAGCTCGGGTCCTGAGCGAGGACCTTCGCGCGGATCGGTCCCCAGAAGCCCCACGGCCGGACGTTGCGATAGAACGCGATCAGCGTCTTCTCATCCGTCGGCTTCGTCGCGTACGTGCCGATCAGGCAGCCGATCAGCGACAGCACGAACAGCACGGGGAAGTAGTACAGCGGGAGCATGTCTTTGAACGGCGAGATTCGCGGGAACAGCAACGCCGGGACCAGGCCCGCGAGCATGCCCCAGAAGTACCCATGCCCGTTGAACCGCCACCAGTACCATTTGAGCATGTTGGCCGCGACGTAGGCGCCGTAGAGCCCCGAGACGATCCACTGGAGCATTCTGTCAACCGTCCTGGCGTCCGGAGCGAACATCCCGATCAGGATGGACACGGTCACGATGACGATGCCGGTGGCGTAGCTCATGACGCTCACCTCGCGGTTGCCCGCGCGAGGCCGGAGGTACTTGAGATAGAAATCGTTCATGATATAGGCCTGGGCGGCGTTCAGAGTGCCGGCGAACGTCCCCAGGAAGGCCGCCAGGAGCCCGGCCAGCAGGCATCCCATCAGGCCGACCGGCACGAACTGACTCATCGCCGCCGGCAGGACCTTCTCGAAATCGACCTGATTGTCCACCAGCAGCCCGCCCTGGATCCGGCTGTAGTGCAGCAGGCCCAGGACCGCGAACCCGACGACCAGGAGATACCGCACAGGGAACAGAACCACCGAGACGAAGCCGCTCATGAGAGCCGCCTGGCGCGGGCTGCGGGTCGAGAGGATCTTCTGCATGTCGTAGTTGGGGGCCGGGCCCGCGGAACTGGCCATGATCCCCTTGAAGAGCATCAACATCATGATGATGCTGAACCACGAGAATTGATCCGCTGCAATCTTGCGATTGGCCTCTTCGATGATGCCGGTCCAGTCCAGGCCCAGTTTCCAGCCGAAGAACGGGTTCAGCCAGCCGTCGGGCACATGGAGAACGCCCGAAGACAGATGGTGCATGGCGATGCCCGCGACGGCAATCGCGGAGACCGTCATGATGGCGTACTGAACGACATCCGCCAGCACGATGCTGGTCATCCCTCCCAGGACGGTGTAGACGACCGCGGCCAGAGTGAACACGATGCCATAGAGGTGCGGGACGTACCGGTCGGGCACCGCGAAGGGCACGTACGGCGAGACCGTCTCCCACGGAATGAATTCCTCCATGAACTTGCCCAGCCCGACGAAGCCATAGACCATGAAGCCCAGGCAGCCGATGATGGCGAAGACCACGACGACCGTGTGGGACAGCCGGGCCCCGGCGCCCTGCCCGAACCGCGTGCCGATCCACTGGGCGCCCGTCGTGACGTTCGATCGCCGCAGCCAGGCGGAAAGGAACATCATCAGAAAGATCTGGTTGAACGTCGGCCACAGCCAGGGCAGCCAGACGCTCTTGAGGCCGTAGATGAACATGATGGCCACGAGCCACATCGTGCCGGAGATGTCGAACATCCCCGAGGCGTTCGACAGACCCAGCAGGTACCAGGGCAGCTCCTTGCCGCCGAGGAGATAAGAGCTGAGGTTCTTCGACGCCCGCCGGCTCAGGAACACGCCGATCAGGGTGACGCTCAGTAAATACGCGAGCACGATTGCGATGTCGATGCCATGCAGCTTCATGCGAAACTCCGTGGTCCTCGAAGGTCGATTGTTGAAACGAGGTAATACCCGCTTTCACCGTCGCCGTCAATCTCTGAGCACCCGGAGGACAGCGACATCCTCGGGGTCGAGCGTCAAGGCAATCCGACCGTTCGTCAGGTCGATCTCTCGCCCGCCGACGAGGTCGGTGACGACATCGTCGGCCTTCATCTCGACCGTGACGGAGACGGCCTGCCGCCGGTCGGTGTCGTTGAAGACCGTCAGGTACCGGTCGCCATACCGTTCGACGTGGACCCCTTCGCAGTCCGACCGGGCGAGCGTCGCCGGCTCCCAACCCGCCTCTGCGATGAGTTTGCACAGCGGGACGTACTTCCTGAAGAGCGGTCGATCCCGCTCATAGAGCTCGGGCCGGGTGAAATAGTGGCCCTGGGAGGCGTTGTGACTGAAGAAGCCCGGGAACATGCCGTAGGCGAGGCACCGTTTCATGTATCGCTCGACGTGGTCGTGCGAGAAACGCTCGAACTCGCTGTTCATCAGGAAGCAGTAGGGTTTGCCTTTGCACAAGGCCCGCCTGTAGAGCAGTTCGGAATCGGACATGGGACGCCAGGAGCCGCCGGGGTTCCAGTCGGTCTCCGTGCCCAGCACGTCCAGCATGGGGGCAAGCCAGCACAGGCCGCCCGGCGTTGCGTTGGCCATCATGTACCGGCCCATCCCGTGGACGTCCCGGGCGATCGCGCGGACGTACTCGAACGCGATCAGGCCGCGAAAGACCGCGGGCTTGCGCTCGTCGAGCGAGAAGACCAGCGGCGTCTGGGCGGCAAGGAAATGCTCCCGACGGAAGTCCAGCTCGTTCGTGACATATCCTTCGCTCGAATCGATGTACTCCCCGTCCAGGTTCGAGCTGCGACCGGGACCGTACAGCTCGTCGCGGAGGCGCGGGTTCCACTTGTTCTTGAAGTCCGTCGCATCGCCCATGACGCCGGGCATCGAGTTCATGCTCCAGACCGCACCGTTGCACCACGGCGTATCGAGCAATTTCGCGGCGTACTGGCCCGTCTCGTCGTGGAAACCACTCGTGAACAGGGCTTGCGCGTGCGGGTCCTTGCGCTCGTCGGCAAGCCGCTTCGCCTCCGCCAAAGCGGCCTCCAGGTTGCGCGGCACGTCCTTCTTCATGGACATCCACCAGGTCATGGGCTCGGTGTAGCGGAACGTGAGGATCTCGTGCCGATCGTCCCAGGCGGTCTCGTCGTTGCCCTCCTTGAATCGGAAGCCGAAATCCTGCCAGCCGTTCACGTCGCTGATCTTGGCGAAGGGCATCCACAAGCCCTGCGTCGGAATGCGACAGGCGAATTGCTCGGGGAACAGCTCGTAGAACCGCGCGAGCGCGCCGCGGAAACCCCATGTCGCGTCGAAGCGGAACTTGCAGAATCGCAGACGAGCGACCGGCTTCTCGGGGGCAAGACCGATGTCGTACGCCAGGAACAGCTCGTGCGTGCCGGCGTTGAATCCCACGCGGAAGAACGCGGGCTGCGCCATGTCGATGCCCAGAGCCATGCCCCCCTCCGCGCCGGCCACCGCCCCCAGCGGATAACGGGACATGCGGCCGTTCGTACCCGCGGCGTACCTCGTCGTATCGAGATACTCGCGCCCCTCTGCGATGGACACACTGCAACGCGGATCGCGAAGCCACCGACAATCCGCGGCCGGCAGCGGCACCGAGTAGACCAGCGTGACGGCGCGATCCTTGCCCGACGTATCCTGCAACGTCACGTCGAAGAACGTGGCGCCGGCGTCTTCCTGACTTTGGCAATCGAGCTTGAGGTCCAGGGCGCTGCGTTCGATGAAGACAAAATCCGTCCCGGCGGCCGCGTCGCGGACCTGGAACCCTTCGTCCGCCCCCACGGTCGGCTCGATGGGGACCCCATCGAAGAGAAAGGCGCGGACCACCTTCAGTTCGGCACCGCGGAACCATGCCTTGCCGGCGTGTCCGCGAAGCAGCATGTAGAAGGACACCGACGCCACCGGCTTCTCCGGGAACACGAGGACCTGGGCCTTCTGCCAGTCGTGCGTGCCGACGGTCCAGGAATCCACCTGGCCCCACAGGGGGGTGCCGTCGGTGTACTGCAGATCGAGGTACAGGGAGTAATCGGAGTCGCGGGCGCCGCCGACGCCTTCGGCCTTGCTCCAGGCGACCGCGACGATCGGCTCCGGCGTCGTCTGGTTCAGGATGACCGTCTGGCAGATTCCTCGCTGGACCCGGGCGTCCGCGCCGTTGTCGCAGAGGAAGAGATCGCCCTCGCGGACGAAGCCTTTCTCGTAGGGTCTCCAGGCAGTGGGCTGGAGCAGGTTCTCGCCGGATTGGTCGAACTCCAGGACCTTCTTCACGACGCTCCCGTCGCGGGCGTCCGGGACCGAGACTCGCTGGCCTGCCAGCGCAGACGGCGTCCAGACCATTGCACCGACGATCAAAGAGACTGTGAACCTCACGCCGGACCGATGCGCCGCCCGTTTCGCCGCCTTGTCGTACTGCATGTTCGTACCGCTCCTTTCACAGGGGCATCATACCAGAATCCGCAGGTCGATCAACTCGTTGGGGATGGCGTTGGACTGTGCCCAACGATATACTCTCGGTGGAATCAACGAAGAGAACTCTACATGCGGCGACAATCGAGGGTGTTGGGACCATGGACAGCGACCGATTCGATGACTTGTTGAGAGATCCGAGGTTCATTCCCGGCGTCTACAACTACTGCGACCGGTGGTGTGAACGATGTCCGTTCACCTCGCGGTGCATGAACTACGCCCTGGGCGACCAGGAGCGATCCGAGGCCTCCCGATCGAAGGACGCCGAGAACGAGGCGTTCTGGGACAAGTTGCAGGAGACCCTCGAGGCCGCCATGGAGATGGTCGAGGAGCAGGCGGAGGAGATCGATTTCGACATCGACGAGGAGAACTTCGAGGAGAGCCTTCGCGAGCAGGAAGAGATTCACGAGGCAATGGAATCGCAGACCTTCTGCCGGGTTGCCAGAGAGTACATCGACATCGTCGATAGCTGGTTCCATGCGAACGAGGGTCTTCTCGACAGGCCGGACGTCCTCGCAGGGGCCACCGCTCACGAAGCGGTGAACTTCCGCGATTGTCTCGACGTCATCCGCTGGTATCAGCCGCAGATCTGCGCCAAGCTCCACCGGGCGGCCGGCGGCGCCATCCGCGCCGAAATGGACGATATCGAGTGCCTCCAGGAAGACGCCGACGGCTCCGCCAAGGTCGCCCTCCTCGGCATTGAGCGATCCATCGCGGCCTGGGGGACCCTCCTGCGCCGTTTCCCCGACCACGAGGACGCCATCTTCGCGGTGGGCACGCTCAAACGCCTGTTGCGACAGGTGGATGCCGCCTTCCCCGACGCAAGGGCCTTCCGCCGGCCTGGGTTCGACACAGAGGAACCGTAGGCGCGGGCGTGACCAGATTCTCTGGCAGACTGCAACTCGATCAGTGGCAATGCACAGTCCCGACTCTGTCATCCTGAACGGTAGCGAAGGATCTGGGCCGGGCAAGAGAATGAACCGCGTTCGCGCTCGTCGCCCAGATGCTTCACTTCGTTCAGCATGACAATCCCAGCGCGGGCGTCAGAAGACCTGGTCACACCTGAAAGCAATGCAGGGATGATCGGAGTACTCTCTTTACTACTCGGTCATTTATTATTCCGCTTGCGTTTCCCCGTTGTCGAGACACGTCGGGGCTTCCGGTTGACCACTCGCCGGCCGGATTGCTTCTCGATCCTTTTCAGGTCGGCACAGATCTCCTTCGGGTTGTAGTCGAATCGCCGAGCATGTTCGTCCCTGGCCTTCCAGACTTCTTCAAGCAGGGGATCGGGGTCTCTCGTGGCACTTGCTCCTTGTTGCGTCATCGGTTTCGCAGCAGGTCGATCAGCTCGTCGGCGGTGAGGGTGTGGGCGGTGTCGGTGCCTTCGAGGAGCGAATCCGCCAGGTCCCGCTTGGCGTGGTGGAGCTGGACGATTTTCTCCTCGATGGTGTCGGCGGCCACCAGGCGGTAGACCGTGACCGGTCGGGTCTGGCCGATGCGATGGGCCCGGTCGGACGCCTGGTCCTCGACCGCGGGGTTCCACCAGGGGTCCATGTGGATCACGTAGTCCGCGGCGGTGAGGTTCAGGCCCAGGCCGCCGGCCTTGAGCGAGATCAGGAACAGGGCGCCCTCGCCATTCTGGAATGCATCGATCCGTTTTTGGCGGGTCTTGGCGGGCGTTGCGCCGTCGAGGTACTGGTAGCGGATCTTCCGCTCGTCCAGGTGCTCGCGGAGCAGCGTCAGGTGATCGACGAACTGGGAGAAGACGAGGGCCTTGTGCTGGTTTTCGAGCAGCTCGTCCACCAGTTCCGCGAAGGCTTCGAGCTTCGAGCCGGTCAGGCCGCAGTTGGGCATGACGAGCCGGGGATTGCAGCAGCAGCGGCGCAGCTTCATCAGCTCCGCAAGGACCTGGATGTGGGCCTGGCCCTTGTCCATGTGCTTGGCGCCTTCGAGCCGCTCCAGGGCCCGCTGGCGGAGCGATTCGTGCAGCGCCCGCTCCTCGGGACTGAGCTCGACCAATCGCATGCTCTCGGTTCGCGGCGGCAGGTCTTCGAGCACCTGCGACTTGGTCCGTCGCAGGATGAACGGCTGCACGATCGCCTTGAGGATGTGACTGGCGTGCGGGTCGTGTCCGCCCTCGATGGGCCGGACGAACCGCTCGCGGAATCGTTCCTCGGAGCCGAGTAGGCCGGGATTGATGAAGCGAAAGAGGTTCCAGAGCTCCGCCAGGCGGTTCTCGATGGGCGTGCCGGTGCAGATCATGCGGAAGCCGCCGGTCAGGTTCATCGCGGCGGACGACCGCTTCGTCGCGGCGTTCTTGATCGCCTGGGCCTCGTCCAGGACGATGGTCGCGAACTGCACGTCCTTGATCGCGTCGGCCTCCTGCTGGAGCAGCGTGTACGAGCAGATCGCCAGGTCGAACGGGCCGAGCGCCTTGAGGACGTCTTCTCTGCGACCCAGGTCGCCGATGCCGAAGCGGACGGGACGCAGAGTCGGCGCGAAGCGCTGCGCCTCGGAGACCCAGTTGGCACAGACACTGGTGGGAGCCGCGACCAGGGTGGGACCCTGCGAAGCCCGGTGCAGGATCAGCGCCAGGGCCTCGATGGTCTTGCCCAGGCCCATGTCGTCCGCCAGGCACGCGCCGACCCCCCACTCGGCCAGGCGGGCCAGCCAGACGAAACCGTCCACCTGGTACGGGCGGAGGGTCGCCTGGAGCGTCGAGGGGATCGCAGGCTGGTACTTCTCGACCGCTCGAATCCGCTCGATGTGGGCGTCGAACTCCGCATCCGCGTGGAACTCGCCGATCTCGTCCTTCCACTGCTCCAGGCCGATGGCTGCCAGCGGGTGTACACGGAGCGTGTTGCCCTTGCCTATGAACTGCCCGCCTGCGGAGAACCACTGGAGCTGCTTGCGAAGCTGGCGGGTCAACGCGATGTACTGGTCCTTGCCCAGGGCGATGAACCGCGTGTCGGCGTTCTCGATCTCGTCCAGCAGGGTCCGCATCTGGACCATGAGGTCCTTGTCCACCTGGACCTCGCCCTTGACTTCGAACCAATTCTGGGCGGAGTGGATCGAGAGATGGAACTGTTGCGGCGAGAGCGATCGCACGGTGATCGGGTCGCCCTTGGGCCACTCGACGGTCAGGACTTCCGGCGGGACCGCTTGCAGGTTCTCCAGCAGCTCCAGTGCTTCCTCGGGATCTTCAAGAGTCCAGACGTAGCTGCTGCAGCCTTCGGCGTCCAGGACCTTGACGGCCTCGAATGCCTGCGAGGCCCGCTCGGTCTCTTCCGCAAGGCGCCGACGGGTTTGGAGGGTCTTGCCTCCTGTGAACTCGACCAGGTGCGAGTTGCCGGCGCCGGGCGGGAACGCCCGCGGAGACTGGTCGCCCAACGGGACAACCACCATCTCCGCCCGCAAACCCTGCTCCAGGCGTTGCAGACGCAGACGCGGGCGGCAGTCCGGCTCGACCGCTTCCGCGTCGCCGGCAGCCAGCGCCACGCCCGATTGGATGGCGACATGGCGGGACAGCCCCTGAAGCCGAGCGAGCGCCTCGTTGGCGCGGTCCTTGGGAATCCCCACCCCTTCCGGACCCAGGATCTGGGCCATTCTCCTATGCACCGGCTCGAACACGATCACTCGCACGCGGGTCAGCGATTCCCGGACGACCAAGCTGGCGGCGCCCTCATCGTGCAGACGCGGATCGGGATACGGGTCCATGCAGATGCAGAGCCTGTCGCCCTTGGGCACGATGTGTACCTCCGGCTGGGCCGACACGATCTCGACCGGCAGATGCGGCGCATCTTCCCAGAAGACGTTCGGGTGCCCCGCCAGGGCCCGCAGAGCGACGCCGCTGTCCAGGTGGTACATCAGATCGAAGTAACTGTGTTTGACCATGATGGCCCCCAGGACAGCCTTGTCCTGGTCCGTCAGGAAATTGAAATCCCGGCTGTTCCGCTCGATCAGTCGAGAGACCGCGATCTCCCGGCCCTTCGTCCAGGCGCCCGTCTTGGTCCGCTTCTGTTCGACCGGCACGACCGCGATCTGGTCGCGACCCCACTGTCGGAGCTTCCACACCAGGCGACGGGAGGAATCGGCAGGCCCATGGGCGACCCGCTCGGCATCGCGGAGGAACTGCTCGAGGGCCGCGACCCGGCTCTCCCAGATCTCCTTGATGGGCCAGAGTTCGGACAGGTCCTTGGCTCCCGTCTCCTGAAAGAAAGCGTCCACCTGAGCCCCCCGGCTGAGGACATCCAGGCCCAGCTTGTTCGCCAGACGTGCGATCTGCATCTCGGGCCACAGAGCCCCGTTTTCCTGGCACTCGCGAAGACAGTTCTCCAGGTCGAATACGAGCTTGCCCTTGTCGGACTTGACCGTCTTGTTCTGCGATCTGTAGAGCTGACCCAGCAGGCGCATCAGATGGGCGCAGACCCAGATCAACGGCGTGCTCTCACGATAGAGGGGCATGCCCCCATCCTGCAGGTCGTCTGCGGTATTGTGGCCTTCATACCACAACAAAAGCGTCGCCAGGAGACGATAGGCCTGGGAGTAGCCGCCGTAGCCCCTGCCCGTATCGAGCCATGTCAGCCAGGTCCGAGCCTGCTGGTGGTCCTCAGGCCGGTCGGATTGAACCAGCAGCAGTGCGTGGAGAAAGGCCGGGAAGCTATTGAGGTAGTCGATCTGTGCGGTCTTGCTCTTGCCGGCTTGGCGCTGGGCCTGTTCATAGGCACGTCGAGCCTCCTCGATCCGACCCGACAGCAGCTCCAGCATCCCGCGGACGATCCAGGTATCCAGGTCCGCGAAGGTCTCCAGAATGGCCCGGGCGGCGGCAAAGTCACCCGCCAGCAGGTCCCGCTCCGCGATGTGGACGACGCATCGCTGCAGAAGGGACTTGTCCAGGCACTGGCGGTTGGCGGCCAGCCAGGTCCGCGCATAGGCGAAGACCGGGTGGTTCAGACGCAGGTAGATCGTCCGCTGGTGCAGGCCGGCAGACAGGACCAGGTCGCGATACTGGGGGATCAGCCGCTCGATGCAGGCCGGCTGGAACGGGTCCATGCAGACGACGAGCAACACATTGACCAGAGAGGTGATCCGGTCATCCTGACTGCACAGCCCGGCCAGACGCTTCAACTCGTCCTGGTCGTTGTCTTCCAGGGCCAGGAACACATCCCGGCACGCGTGATGGAACGAGACGAATCGCCGCCGGCCCCACCGGTAGTCCCAGGAATCCAGGCCGACCAGGGCGGGCACCGCCCGTTGCAGCGCCACGGCGAACCGGCGGAGCCATCCCTTGTTGCGGGCCGTCTCGATGACGGCTGCCCGGACATCGGGCGGGCAGCAAGCCGGCTCGCTGCCCACAGAACTGATCTGGCCGCGTTCCTTCAGACGCTGGATGCACACCCCCAGCTTCTGGATCGTGATGCCCGACCCGTCGCGCATGGTCATCCCGACCTGCTTGAGCGCCCGCGCCAGGTCGTTCTTCGACAGCGGCCCGAAGGACAAGGCATACATCAACAGCGCCGCTTCCTCGATACTCGAGGGCGAGCCCACCTCAAGCAGTTGGGACTTGCCTTCCGCCGGTTTCGAGTCGTGTTGTCCGCCGCGGAACCGATCCGCCGTCACATCCATTCCGAGATCACCTCCAATGCCTGGGATCTCCCGAGCGCCGGGCCGAACATCCGCCCTCCGGGATCGGATTCGGACCGAGGCTTGTGAATCCCGTAATTCTTCAGTCTACCCGAAGCAGCGGCTGCTGTGCAAGGCGTTGGTCGGTCGGGAAAGGCTTTTGTCGCCCGGCCGACGGAATCATTGCAGGCGAGAAGAGACCCCGGCCGAAAGACAATGGTGGCAATTGGTCATTGCACCCTCTTCAACAATCTGGGGTAAATAGCACGATTCCGGCATGGGAAGTTTTACAGTCGGCGCCCAGTGTGATAAGATACGAAGCTGTGTCGGTCTGCGAAACGCATCGTCGTCGCGACCGGTGACAAGGATGGAAGGTTTCGGATTTCGACTATGAAGAAGAGCAGCAACAACGACGAGTATCGCATCGTACCGGCCGAGCGGATCACCCGCCTGCCGCCCTATCTGTTTGCACGCATCAACGCCTTGAAGCTCGCCAAGAGGCAGCAAGGGGCCGATATCATCGACCTCGGGATGGGCAACCCGATGGACAGCGCCCCGCAGATCGTGATCGACAAGCTCTGCGAGGCCGCTCGCGACCCGCGCAACCATCGATACAGCGCCTCCCGGGGGATCAAGAACCTCCGAGCGGAGGTGGCCAAGAAATACGCCCGCAAGTGGGGTGTCGATCTCGACCCGGATAGCGAGGTCCTCGCATGCATCGGGTCGAAGGAGGGGTTCAGCCATCTGTGCCTGGCGATGCTCGGGCCCGGCGACACGGCCATCGTGCCCGATCCGGCCTACCCCATCCACTGTTACGGCGTCGTTCTGGCGGGCGCCAACGTCATCACGATCCCGCTGGGAAACGACCAGGCGTTCCTCGACACCATCGCGATGGTGTGCGAGCGCCTGTTCCCCAAGCCCAAGCTGCTGATCCTGAACTATCCGCACAACCCGACCGCCATGACGGTCGATCCCGGCTTCTTCGAACCCATCGTCGATCTGGCCAAGCACTTCAAGTTCCAGGTCCTCCACGACTTCGCCTACGGCGAGACCCTCTTCGACGGTTACAAGGCCCCCAGCTTCCTGGCGACCAAAGGCGCCAAGGACGTGGGCGTCGAGATGACCACGATGAGCAAGCCCTATAACATGGCCGGTTTCCGCGTTGGTTTCATGGCGGGCAACAAACAGATGATCGAGTACCTGGCGACAATCAAGGGCTACTACGACTACGGCATGTTCCAGGCGATCCAGATCGCCGGCATTATCGCGATGCGCCACTGCGAGAAGGACGTCGCCGCGCAGAACGCCAAGTATCAGCTCCGCCGGGACGTCGTCTGCGACGGTCTGGAGCGCCTCGGCTGGCAGGTGGAGAGACCTCGTGCCAGCATGTTCGTCTGGGCGAAGGCCGCGCCGGAGCACCTCAACGGCAAGGGCACGATCGACTACGCCATGGATCTGCTCGAGCACGCGGAGGTCGCCATCGCCCCCGGCCGGGCCTTCGGCGAAAACGGCGAGGACTGCTTCCGCATCGCCCTGGTCGAGAACGAGCACCGGCTGCGCCAAGCCATCCGCAACATCAAGCGATTCACCGAGCAAAGGCCCATCCGTAAGGCCAAAGTCGCGAAGAAGTAGACAGTCGCGGGGGCCTGTCGCTGCACATCCCATCGCAGGAGTCCTGCCCTCCTCTGGGACAAACGGGGCGAATCAAACCCTCCCTGCCGCCAAGGAGGACGGGATGTGGTCTGCACGTCCACCTCGGCTACGATTCCGCAGGCGTTTCGGGGCGGCTCTCGTTCGCGCGGGTCTGGCTCAGGGCCGCCAGACCGCCCATGGCGCCAAGGTTCATCGTCTCCAGCGCAGAACTGGGCACGATGATCATCGAGCCTTTCTCCTTGAGACCCTCGAAGAGCATGTTCATGCCGCGAAGGTGCATGGCCATGGGATTGGCCTCGTACTGCTTGGCCGCCTGGGCGAACTTCTGGGCGATCTCGGTCTCTGCGGTTCCCAGGATGATTCGCGCCTGGCGTTCCCGCTCGGCCTGGGCCTGCTTGGACATGGCGTCCTCCAGGTCCTTCGGGATGATGATGTCGCGGATCTCGACCGACTGCACGGTGATCCCCCAGGGATTGGTCTTCTCGTCGAGGATCTCCTTCAGACGGTTGCCGAGCTCGCCGCGATGGGTGAGCATGTCCGCCAGCTCGTGCGTGCCGATGATGTCCCGCAAAGCGGTCTGGGCCGACAGCACGATGGCCAGATAGAAGTTCTCCACCTCCAGGATCGCTTTCTTCGCGTCCCAGACCATCCAGAAGCAGATGGCGTCCACGTTCACCGGGACGGTGTCCTTGGTCAGCGTCGATTCGGAGTTGAAGTCCGTAGCTCGGATGCGCATGTCCACCGTTTGCACGATGCTCTCGACGATGGGGACGATGAAGAACATGCCCGGCCCCTTGAGCCGGTGGAACCTGCCCAAGCGGAGAATGACGGCGCGGTCCCACTGGTTGGCGACCTTCAGAGCGAACAAAGCGTAGACCGCGATGAAGATCGTCACACCCGCCGCTACCGGATGGATGACGGTCCACTGTCCTGTGACGTAACGGTTGACGACGAACCCAGCCAGCAGAACCACGATCGCGGCCAGAAACGCCGGAAGGTTCAGCTCCGCACTGGGGATCTTGAAGCTCTCCACGTACTTGCGCGCAGCCGCTACGGGCTCTGTGGTCTTACTCTTGGGTCTCATGGTTTGGTCTCCTTTGCAGGTATTCGACGATGTCGGTGAGCGTCAGGTTGTATTGATGTCCGCGAGCGACCAGCTCGTCGCAGATCTGTCGCAACATGCGTTGCTTTTCTGCGTCGCCGATCTCGACCTGCTGGTGGCTCACGAAGGTCCCGGTTCCCTGTTGGGTGTCCAGGATGCCGAGCAGCTCCAGATCGGAGTACGCCTTTCGCACGGTGTTGGGGTTGATTTCGAGCTGCACCGCCAAATCCCGCACGGTGGGCAACTGCTCGCCGGGCAGGAGGCGGCCGGAAGCGATGCCGAAGCGGATCTGGTCCACGATCTGACGGTGGAACGGCACGCCGCTCTTGAGGTCCAGCTTGAAGTGGATCATATGTGTTCTCCTCGGTTGTACTACAGCCACTAACATATAGACGTTTAGTGTACTATTCTTATAACACATTATTCTCACCAGTCAAGAAAAAAAAACCGGATTCTACACAGATTTAGGGCTCATCCGGTTTTCGCGCACTTCGGCGGTTCTTGGGGACCCATGGTATGGATAAGAGGGCGACGCACCCTACAGGCGGAGTCGGCATACCCTGTGCAAGCGAGCACGAAGCGGTCTCAGCGGGGTTCCCGCCGACCGATCCAGCAAAGGTGCGAGACATCCGCAGGGGCGCGTCGTTCCGATTTCCCCGCAATTCCGTGAGAAGCCAAAGAATCTTCGCCGATGCGAGATTTTGTGCTTGCAGTCTTTACATCTGTAGAGTAATCTCGGCAATGTTAAAGCGAAAGGAGGTTCGTATGGCGACGAAAGATCGTGAACTGACCGAGGCCGAGTGGGAAATCATCCAGGTCGTGTGGGAGCGACAGCCGTGCGCCGCGCCGACCGTCCAGGAGGAATTGGCCGGCCGCAAGAAATGGACCTACAGCACGGTCAAGACCCTTATGGACCGCATGGTCGCCAAGGGCCTGCTCACGACCGAGCGAATCCGCAATCTCATGCTGTACCGCTCGGCGATCAGCCGCCAGGATGCCCAACGGGGCGAACTGATGCGCGCGGTCACGCGGGCCTTCGGCGGGGCCTTCACCCCCATGATGCAGTTCATGCTCGACAGCGACGCGCTGTCCCGCAAGGAGCTCGACGATCTCGAATCGTTGATCCGCAAGAAACGCCGCACCGGCAAGGCGGAAGAGAAGTGATGCGTTCGGTGTGACAAAACGATCCATCAGGCGTCCTCAAAGAGCGGAGGTTCAGCCATGAACACGATAGTCGAAACCATCAATGCGGCGGGCCGGGCATTCGTCGAATTCTCGCTGCCCATGCTGATCCAGTCCAGCGTACTGATCCTGATCCTGCTGGCGGTCGATGCCGTCCTGCGACGCAAGGTCCGCGCCGTCTTTCGATACTGGATTTGGCTGCTCGTGCTGGTCAAACTCGTCCTGCCGCCATCGCTGGGCTCGCCCGTGAGCGTCGGCACCTGGTTCGGCGACAAGCTCGAAGTCCCGACGATGCTGCCGTTCGAACCGGAGCCTCCGTCGGCGGAGCCGTCCCCCCTCGTGTCCGCGATCCTCTCGGCGCCGGACCCGATGTTCCGGCCGCCGCTCGCGCCGCCGGAGGCTGGCGGACCCGCGGCGCCGCTGCCAACCGTCGAAGCAAGCGCGCCGGTCCGGACGCCCATGGTCTCGCTGAGTTGGCAGGGTCTGACACTGCTCGCGTGGGCGGCGGTATCCATCGCCTTGACGCTGTTGCTCGTGCAACGCGCGTTCTTCGTGCGAGGACTCGTCGGGCAGGCGCAAGAGGCGAATCGTGCCCTGCTGGACGCGTTGGAGGACTGCCGTGGTCGCCTTGGCCTGCGCAGGCGGATCGGTCTTCGGCTCTCGCCCAACGCGACCAGTCCGGCGGTGTGCGGACTCCTTCATCCGACGATTATGGTCCCGCAGTCGCTCGCCCCCAGACTGCACGGTCACGACTTACAGGCGGTGCTCCTGCACGAGATGGCCCACGTCAAGCGAGGCGACCTCTGGATCAATCTCGCCCAGACGCTGCTCCAGATCGCGTACTTCTACAATCCGCTGCTCTGGCTGGCGAATGCCATGATCCGACGGACCCGCGAGCAGGCGGTGGACGAAACGGTCCTCGTCGCCATGGGCGAAACCGCGTCGCAGTACCCCGAGACGCTCGTCAACATCGCCAAGCTGGCGTTCCAGCGCCGGCCCGCGTTGAGCCTCCGCCTGATCGGCGTGGTGGAATCCAAGAGCGCCCTGACCGCCCGAATCAAGCACATCCTCGCCCGGCCTCTGCCGAAGACCGCCAGCCTCGGTCTCCTCGGGCTGCTTTGCGTGCTGGGTCTGGCCACGGTGCTGTTGCCCATGGCGAAAGCGCCCCGGTCTCGGGAATCCTCGGACTCGATTTCCCTGGACCAGGAGGCGGATTCGCTCGCGTGCAGCTTCCCGGACCTTGACATTACGTCGGCGTGCCCACGCGTCTCTCGCGCGCTCCTGACGGAGTACCATCTGGCCAGACGTGCCATTGACGAGGCAAAGGGGAGACTGAGCGAGCCTCTTCGGGGTGAGAGCCAACGCACCTTTGCCGCTTTGAGCCAGGTGCCCGGCGCGTTTCCCGTCAGCTTGTACGCGCAGCGATGGCTCATCGTCCTGGACTGGGTCTCGGGCAAGATGGACGGCATTGCGGCAGCCGAGCGGATGACCGCCTTGGCCGACGATCAGAACGACGTCGCACAGTCCCACTTCACCAGGGCATACGCCGCGACGATCCTCGCGAGGGACGGTTGCCTCGACCAGGCCCACGATGTGTTCGTCGGGTGCTCGCCTGCCGAGACGCCGCAATGGGGATGGTTTGCCTCGGAGATGAACAGGCACTTCGACCGCCGCGTGCAGGACCTTGCGCCGGATGCCGATCCAAATGTCGACGAGAAGGCCACACAAACCGCCAAGACTCCACAGGACCGGCAGGCCGGTGAGGCGCGGTTGCTCGCGGCGCAGACCGCCTACGCCGACTACATCGAATACGAGCTGCTTCCCCTGGCGGCGAAAGTCGTCGCCCGCGGGACGGCCGATCGCCACTCTCTGCTGGAGCGCGCCCAGATTGTGGATTCCCTGCAATCCCTGTTGGTCGGGCATGCCCGCTCCTTCTCGCTGGGCGCTGCCGCGGATGCCGTTGAAACGCGGTTTCAGCGACGGATTGCGCCCAAGATTCTGGCCGCCTGGCTCCGCAGCCTGGAGTTGTTGGACGCGAGGCGACAGGCCGGTGAGAAGAAGGGACACGTCGAGGATATCCAGGCCCGATGCGCCGCGTTGAATGTCCCCTCGGACGCGCTGGGGACCTGGTGGCAGCGCATCGGATCCGACGCGGAGAATGCCCCCTTGAACGTCAGGGGCAAATGGGCGGGATCGGGGAGGATGCCTTTCCCCTCCGCGACGAATCCATCGGACTTTGCCGTCACGCTGTCCAACGGCGTGACCGTGGAGTTGCTCGGCGTCTGCGAGCACCCGGGCGAGGGCAAAAGCTGGTGGCGACCGGACGGCGACGGCCTGCTGGCGGAGGTCCCCTATCGCACGGGAAGAACCACTCTCATCCCCTCCCCGGGAGATGTCGCATATGAATTCGCCGTTCGCCTGCATCGCGTTCCCAAGCAAGGACTCGGCAACATCATGGTCATCCCGTCATTGGGCACGTTAACCGGCAACATCCCCAGTGCCGCGACTGGCCGCTTCATCGACGGTCTATCCTGGGCCGAGGTCGCTCTGCCGAGGGGCCGGCAGGAGTGTTCGATCTGCTGCGTTGTCGCGACCGGTGCGTGGGAAACCTCGGCGCGGATTCCCGTGGAGTCTCTGAACGGTCAGGGTGTGACGATCCGAGGGGTGACGTTCTCCTCGCCTGCCGATGACCCGGATATGGATGCAACGATCTCTGTCTCCTGCAACATCGGGGATTGGCTCTCGAGGGTAGTGGCGGTTACGGCCGAGGGTCGCGTCATCGGCATTCCTTCCGTTCGAGACAATCGCCCACCCCAGACTCGGATTCGCCAGGCGATCGTGCAATTCCCGGGATTGACTCTCGCAGAGATCGAGGAGTTCCAGTTCCAGAGGAGGCCCTGGAGGTGGGTCGAATTCGAGAACGTCTCGCTTCAGCCCGGTCACAAGACCGATGTCCGGATCAGCGCGGCGTCGGAAGACGTCGGCGACGCTGTGCCGGAGGGCATGGTCGGCACGTGGCGTCTGGAGAATCCCGAGGGCGATGACCAGCAGATGGCGGTCTTCCCCGATGGTCGCGTCCTCGTGCTGTACCCCGACGGGCACGAAGACCGAACGCACTACTGCAACAGCTTCCTGACGTTGGGGAACCATGGCTGTGTCCGTGTCCAGACGATTCTGGGGGCCAATGGTACGATTCTGCAATACCTCACCGGGGAGAAAGGCGACTTGTTTGCCAGGCGATGGAGACGGGTCGCCGCCCAGCCGACAGCCGGCGCGATCACTCGCGAGATCGTGCTGCCCGATGTGGACCATGAAGCGGTGATGCTCGACCTGGCGACGGGACAGCTTGTGCCGACGCCGCAAGTCGAGCCGCCGGAGCGACTCCTGGAGACCATCAAGGAGCTGGGCAAGGGCGATCTCGTGCTCGACCAACAGTCCCTGATCCTGGTCCGCGGCGCGACCTCGAAGCAGGCCCAAGAGGGCCCGGAAGGCCTCGTCAAAGTCGTCAGAATCGATCCCCCTCTGCCGCAGATCGTCACGGTCGCCACGCCTGAAGGCGGGCAGTACGAGATCGAACTCCTTTCCATCGACAACGAGGCATGCACACTGAAGTACAGACCCATCGGCGCTCAGAGGAGCGTCAGCGGAGGTGCTCCTGCTGAGGCGAAAACGGCCACCGGTCCGCTGGAGTTTCGAATCGCGGCGAGAGTGAACGATCTGTCTCCCGATGTCATCGAGCGTTTCAAGCAATCGCTTGCAGATGGCGGTGGCCTGGCGCTGGGGGGCTTCGTGTGGTTCCCGCTCCGCCCGGGTACGAACGGCTCGCCGGAGATGGTCTCGCAGGAACGTGCGGGCACGACGTATGTGCTGCTCCGGAACAAGCCGCCTCAGGTGATCCTGGCGAGCCAGGACTGGGGACTGGACGAGGTCTACAGGACCTCCGATGCCAATGGCAGGCCCGCCATCGGACTGACCCTGAATGACAAGGGCGCCTCCCTCTTCCACAGCATCACCGCAGCAAATGTGGGACGTCCCCTCGCGATCCTCGTCAACGGCGAGGTGGTTTGGATACCCAGCATCGTGTCACCGCTCGGCAGATCCGCGATGATCGCCGGCAACTTCACCGAACGGGAAGTGGCCGACATGATGGCAGCCCTGCGCAAAGGGATGGAAGCGACCCGACCGCCCGCAAAGCCTGGCGAGACCACCGGCGTCGGCGAGAAACTCGCAATCGCCCAGGTGCAACCGCCGGTCGCGGCTAGGGCCGATGTCACGCTCACGCTGGGCGGCGATGACCCCCTCGGGCTCTTCTACAACGAGCATGGCCTGTGGTTCGAGCTGGACAATCGCAGCGCTGACTCCGTCGAGATCCATCCCCATCCCCTGGATCAGGACGCCGGGCGCAAGGGCGAGTGGGGGTACGTCGAAGTACTCGCGGAAGACGGCAATGCCGTGACATACAAGTGGCGAGACTCGCCTCCCAGCGTGCATCAGATCCTGCCGCGAAGTCGCTACAAGGTCCAGGATTTCATGAAGGGCATGCTCTTGAGGGAGAGCGGTCCCGGCGTCTACAAGGCCCGCCTGACGCTACGCGTGCGGAACGTGCGGACGGATGTCGCTGCGCTCGTCGCGTCGAACTGGCACACGTTTCGCGTCACGCCGGCGGGTCGCTGGCCGGACCAGGCGCAGGGACCCTACGTGGAACTCCGCGAGGCCGAGGCATTCGCGTCGACGTGCGACTACGGACACGGCTCGCACGATGAGGCAATCCAGCGGCTGCTTGCGCTCACGGAGAAGTACGCCGGCACGAAGTACGCGCTGGAGGCGTACTTCACCGCGGCCGATCAGGCGAACACCGCGTCGAACGAGACTGGCGACCTGGCCTATCAGGCCAAGCGGAGGGAGTACCACAGGGAGATCGTGAAACGCTGGCCCGACGTGGTCAATCATCCCACGATCTACGCACGACTGCACACACACTTCGGGATGCCTGAGTCCGAATTCATCCAGTCTCGCCGGGAGACGTACCGCTGGCTGCTCTCGATCACCGAAGAACAGAAGATCGCCAGCATCCGGGACTACGGCGCCTATACGGTCCAGCCATCGGACGAGCCGACGGACGAGAACCTTCGTCAGAGTCTGCTGTCCTTGAATCAGTACATCAGCCAGACGAAGCAGATGCTCGAGACGACCATTCCCGACATCGCGACAGACGCGTCGAAACCCGAGGCTGGATCGGAGAACAGGAAGCTGGCTTCAGGCGAGATTTCCTGGCGAGTGGTTGATCCGGATGGCAAGCCCGTGGCTGGGGCACAGGTGGCTTTGTGCTCGAAGGACAAGGGTGTGATTGTCCGGGCGGGACGACTTGTGCCAACCAGCCGGACAGACAAGAGCAGCGAGATCGTTCAAACGGATGCCGAGGGCCGGTTCTCCTTTGCGTCGGCGCCGGAGGAATTCCATCTGATCGCGGCCCACGACGAGGGTTTTGCGTGGGTGACGAGCGAGGAATTCCGTGCAGGCGAGGATCTGCGTTTGGAGCCCTGGGCGCGGATCGAAGGGACGCTGAAGACCGCCCGGGGACCGGGGGCAGACGAGCGCGTGGACCTCCTCAACTATATCAACAACAATGCGATCGATCAAAATGTCCGCTTCGACTATCAGAGCCAGACCGATGCGGCCGGGCGGTTCGTGTTCACGAAGGTCCCGCCGGAGTGGGTCGAGGTCGGCTACCTGATTCGCACAGGCGAGAACACATCGACCCACACGTGCAGGACTCCGATTCACTTGCTGGCGGGACAGACCCTGCAGATGGTCTTGGGCGGGCAGGGCCGGCCGGTGATCGGTCGGTTCGTGCCACCTGCGGACTACAAAGGGCCGGTCCACTTCGGCGCGGGTCTTCGAGCCTTCAGCACGGCGCGGCCCGAGATGCCCCAGCCCGACAACCACGGCCAGATGACCAAGCGCCAGCGGTCGCAGTGGCGCACGCAGTGGCTGAAGACTCCCGAGGCCAAAGCCTACTACGATGCGATGTGGCACGACCTCAACCGGCGGCATTACGCATTTCGCATCCAGGACGACGGCTCGTTCCGCATCGAGGACGTGATGCCGGGCCAATACGAGTTTGCCGTCTGGCTGGAAGAACAGTTCACCGGGCAGGGTCGCCAGGAAGAGATCGGCGGCTACTCCGGCACGGCCGAGGTCCCTGTGATGGCGCAGGCGTACATGGAAGAGCCGCTGAACCTCGGCGACCTCACGCTGTCGATGCGCAGTCCGCCGCTGCACGTCGGGGACGTCGCGCCGCTGTTCGAGGCCAGGACCCTCGACGGCAAGGACATCCGTCTGGCCGACTACCGCGGCAAGTTCGTCCTGCTGAGCTTCTGGCAGCCCGTGTTCCATCCCGAGTTGGACCGCCTCAAGAGTCTGTGCAAGACTTACGGGACCGCCGGCCGATTGGCAATCATCGAGTTCGCGGGCAACGACACGCTCCAAGAGGTCCAGAAGTACATCGCAGAGCACCAGATCGAGTGGCCCGAGATCTACTTCGGCGAGCAGTGGACAGACAGCATCGCTAAGCAGTACGGCCTTTCCGGCCTGCCGTACATCCTGCTTGTGAGCCCGGAGGGCAGAATCGTCGCGACTTGGCTTCGCGAGGAGAAGCTCACGAACACGGTTCGAGACGCGATCGGGAATGCTCCTGCTGCGGCGCCCGCCGGTGACAGCCGGTGACCGCGGGGAAGAGCGAGCCGAGGGCGGCCTTGCCTGGCAGCGGACGGATCAGTATGTCCCGCCGGACCCCAACGGGCAGGCGATCCGGTGCGGGGGCGGCGCCGTCACCGAACAAGCCGCGGCCCTTGATGAGAAGGCAGGCGTCGCCATCGACCCGCGATTCGCAGCGCCGGACGCCAGAGATTTCTCGCTGAAGGCCGACTCCCCGGCCCAGCAGAAGGGTATCGGCGCCGCCGATCCGATCCCGTTCGCCAGTCCCTGGCCGCTCCAGCCGGAGGAATCGGCCATCATCCCGCGAGGGGACACCCGCGATTCCAAGCAGTGGCGCGGTCCACCCGTGCCGTAGCAGGGCTGCCCCGCCGTACTGACTTCATCCACGAAACGGCCGATCCGGCGGGTGCGACCGTCGACACGGAACTGGACCAAGATCCCAGCCTCTGCTTGCCGCAGCGGACCCTTGAAGGAACCCCGTCGCCTGGATAAGATCGCTGTCGTCGCGGTCATGATGGCTCGTTCTGAAGTTCCGCGGGGGAGACCCCAGCCAAGGAGACGCTATGATATGCTTCGAGAGGATCGGCACGCACGCGGATAACGGCGTGGTTCTTCCCACGCGCCCGTCGCATGAAGCCGTTCGGAGACCTTCGCTGAAGGCAAGCAACGGGATGGCGGTCGCGGCAGTCGTCTGCCTGTTTGTAGCCGCCGCGAGCGGTGCCGATCCCCTGCTCTTCGACACGAACGACGCAGGTGCGACCTCGCGAGACGTCGGGCCCGTCAAGCCGTGGAAGGTCGTGCCGCTCGATCCCGAGTACGGCGGGCAATGGGTCGTCGCCGCCGACCTCGACGCGGATGATCGAGTCGAATTCGTCGCGTGCGAGAACCACAATGTCGGCGATGTCCACTACACGTCCACCGCGGTGGCGCAGGATCTCGACGGCGAAGTCCTCTGGCGATGGGGCGATCCGAACGTCGGACGAAAGCACTGGCATCACGATGTCGCGTGCCAGATCCATGACTGGGACGGCGACGGCAGACCCGAAGTCGTCCTCGCGACGCAAGGCGCCATCGTCGAACTCGACGGGCGGACCGGGCGGGAGAAACGCCGGATTCGAATCCCCGACGAAGCCACCGACTGCATCGCCTTCGCGGATCTCAGCGGGCGAGGCCGGCCCACCGACGTCCTGGTCAAGGACCGCTACCGCAACCTCTACGCGTACGACCGCTCCGGCGAACTGCTCTGGCACGTCACCGATCCCGGCGGCTATCGCACCGCTCACCAGGCTCGCCCGATCGACCTGGACCGCGACGGCACCGACGAGATCGCCGCCGGCTGTGCCATGCTCAACGCCGACGGCTCGATCCGCTGGGTATTCAAGTCCTCCACCATCGATCTGAACCGAGGCCATCTGGATTGCATCCGACTCCTCCGCCGGGGCGAGAGGCCCGAGGATGTCCGCCTGGTCCTCACGCTCTGCGGCGCCAACGGCATCGCCATGATCGACGGCAACGGCAAGACCCTCTGGGAGCGGACAGGCAGTCACTTCGAGTCCATCGACATCGGCTGCGTCACGCCGGAGCGTGCGGGATTGCAGATCCTCGTCGATATCGATCACCAGCCCTTTGGCAAGGGACCGCTGTGCCTCCTCGACGAAGCCGGCGTGCTGTTGGGTCGCATCAACACCGACTACGCCCGCCATCACGACCTGCTCGACTGGGACGGCGACGGCTTCGACGAGATCTTCAACGCCCACAGCGGCGCGATCTACGATAGCGACGGGCGGCGCATCGCCACGCTTGCCGCCCCGCCGGCTGCGGACAAAGGCGAGCGGAGCATCCTGGCCGGCGACTTCACAGGCGACGGCGTCATGGACGTCGCCCTCGTGACGACCACGAGCGTCTACGTCTTCAAGAACGACAAGGGCGTCCGGCGTGCGGGCCGCACCAGCCTGGGAACCGAGCTCAACTTCACGCTCTACTGACCGGGCCGGATCGATGGACTGCCCCCTCTTGGCGGGAAGACACACCCATCGCACCAGGCTGGTCACTCTTTCTTCGCCGTCTCCTGCCGCGATGCGTAGACCTCGGCCCGCCGCTCGGGCGGCCATTCCTTCGGGAAGTTCACTCTCGCGAACTGGCCGCATTCTTCGACGGCCGCCCGGTCGTAGGTCCGGGCCGCCTCAATCTCATCGTTACAGAAGCCGAGCCAGCGATGTGTGCCGCCGAAGTCGCATTGGGCGAAGTACTTGCCGTGCCGTCGGCTGTAGGAGACACCCTTGAACTGGGAGCAGGCGCCGCGCTGCTTGCGCAAGTTGCCCTGGTTCTCCTTGCGGGTGCAGACGCGGAGATTGAACCGGCAGTTGTTGGCCTTGTTGCCGTCCGCATGGTCCACGACCATCCCTTCGGGCGGCTGCATGATCTCGCGGTGCATGAAGATCTGCTTGCCCCTGCCGGACCGTGCAGGGTATCCGCCGCTGGTGACATGCCAGTTCCATCGATTCAGCCACTCGTAATCCGTAGCGTCCACATAGGCATAGAGGCCCTCCGTCAGTGGAATGAGCCGGACGTCGCCGCCGGGCGGATCGGACTTGCGACGGTAGTTCTTGCAGACCACGCCGGGAACGTCGTGTAACTGGCCCGGCCACTGGGGGTGGTTCGCACATCGCGGCACAATCGGCTGATCCAGAGACATCCACCGCAGCCACAATTCCGGATCGAAGACGGAGTAGATGCAATTGTGACAATTCGGTCCCGACATGATTCCTCCTTTCCGTTCGCCGCACGGTTCTCAGTTCTCACGGGTCGGCAAGCTCGCCCGACTCGCCTTCAGCCAGCCGGCCGACGCTCCGCACAATTCATCATCTATAATACGACCCGAATAGTTCTCTGTAAACACAAATATGCATAAGTGAATACTCCCTCGCCTAAAGGCGAGGGCTTCGTTCTTTCGGCTAAAGCCGAGGGTTCCGGCTGAAGCCGGCTTCAAGAACCCCGCTGCAAGCGGGCTCAAGACGAAGGGGGCTCCATCAGGGGG